>Ga0307492_10000696_pt1 | contig 14031 bp, 4 predicted proteins | sample SI3LmetaG_FD_202365 | JGI IMG/M metagenome (GOLD analysis project Ga0307492, IMG submission 202365) | Sea-ice brine microbial communities from Beaufort Sea near Barrow, Alaska, United States - SI3L | ecosystem: Environmental > Aquatic > Marine > Coastal | place: USA: Alaska | collected 2017-05-06 | reverse complement strand
GACCCTTGGTTTGGCCAGCCAGTTTCGCTAATAATAACTTTTTTTCCTTTGGCTGCTTTGACAGCACGGCGGTACATATCTTTCATATATAGCAAGGAATAACTTGCTGGACAACCTTCCCAAAAAGGGTAGCAATTGGCTAATATGACATCGCAAGCATCGGTGACTTTTGGATGATTCTCAAATTTAAAATAGGCATCAACATAGCCAACTTCAACCCCTGAAAGGGCGTTTTTTGCGCGTTGAATATATTCTATTAATTGGTCTTCAGACAAATCACCCCGTAACAACACTTCATTGCCTACTGCTAGAATGTTAGCATGGCCATTTTGTGCAATTTTAATTCCGTTGTTAAGTTCTTTTTCATTATTTTCAAGATCGTCATCTAGCCAGACTCCGACCATGGTTTTAAGTCCTTTACCGCTAGCAATTTGAGGTATTAATTCATTACCTTCGGTACAGGAAAATGAGCGTACCCAGTTTAGGTTGTTTTTTATTAATTCCAACCGGTCATTGATCTGATCGGCACTTATTTGTACGCCAGGACCTTGGCCTTCAACATAAGGGCTAAAACAAACGCCATGAATTTTTTTCTCTAATATTTTATTCGCAAGTGCTTGTAGTTCTTCAATCGTTAGATTAGAAAAATTAACGCCTGCCAACGACATATATTTGTTGTATTTACTCGACACGTGTTTCTCCGTAAAAATAATATTCAAACAATAAATCTTATAAAATAATCTATAGATTATTGCTGATTAAATAGTCGCTTAGACTGTATCATCAAATTAATTTGACGAATTTTGCCATTGCGTAAAAATATATCCTGGCTATAATTTTCAGTTAAGGATAAATTAGTAAAAGTTTGTTGCTCTCCGTCATCACAATTGATAGTTAGCGATTCACTTATTTGATTATTTAACTGATAAATGATAGGCACTTGGCACCACGTAAAAGCTAATCCAGAAGATGGTACGTCGATTGTTTGCCAGGTGTTATCAACATCTAGATAACGAAATTTCTGTTGATCTGAAATAAACTCTCGTCGTTTGAGTAAGTCTGGTTGAAAACTAACCGTTCCTTTTTGAACTCGTATACCTAGCTCACCAAATCGTGCCAATACTTCTTCTTTTACTTGCCCAGTCATACCCGGTTGCTGGGCTCCCGCGTGCTTTGGTGTATGCGAATATGGATCCGTTGGGAAGGCTCCGTATTCTTCAGGTGTTTTGTTAAACCCTAGCCCTTGACGAACTTGGTAATAAAGCCGGCCGAGTTTTTGTGTAACACAAGAGCCTTCATTTTCAGATAATGATTTAAAGAAATTCTCTTGTACTGCGAGTAATAGTTTTGCAACCATGTGCCAGTAAATACAACCTAAACCTTCGAATCCAAACATGCCCCCCGAACGACCGGTAAAAACATGATGATTAAACACATCTTCATAAAGATCAGTTAATTGTCCACGTTCTTTGTTAACTAAATCGGCATAACTTGATTGCAGTTGATCTAAAGCTTTATTAAGACCGACTGAGTTTGTTAAGTTGGGATTAAAGCGAAAACTACCTTGAACATCTTTACTGATAATTTGTTCATCTTTATCTAAAAGCATTTGAGTGAGTAGGGCGCTGTGTTTGACTTTATTCACTGGAATGCAATTTTTTTCTAAGAAACTTGGTAAAGACCTATCCGGATAAAGCATTAAGCTCTTTTGATCGTCTCGATAAATACTGCTACTTAGTAACGACTCTAATACCGAAACGGTTTTTTCAGCGCTAAGACTGCCTGCACTTAATACAGCAACTTGGCCTTCTAACATAGGGTAAAGATTATCCACTTTAACCTGACTGTTTTGTAAATTAAGTAAGTTATATGCGTTGTATAAACCGTCATCGCGAAGATTAGTTTGGATAGTATGTTCAATCGCAACTAAAGCATTTTCAAGCAGTAATTCGACTTGGGTCGCCGAAAGAGATGTTTTATCATTGAAGCCATTCTGAGCGTAAATTTTAGTTCGATAATCGCTTGCAGCATTACCCAGTTTTTCCCAGCATTCAAAACGCTGTTTTGAATTGATCGGTTTACCTCTTAACAACGGTCGAAACTCGCCTAAGGTGCATGAAGTGTCGACAAGCCAGCATCTAACTTCACTTGAAATAATAACGGAATCGATATTACCGTTAATCAATTTTTGTAAAAAACTAACATGACGTCGCAAATAGCAAAGGGTTACCATCGATAAGCCTTGACCCACAAGCGCATTATTAGCATCGTTCCACTCAGGGCGTTGTGTATTTAGCCAGATACCACCATCAAGCACTAAGTTGCCAAGTTTACTTAGTAAGCCGACTAAAAGTTTTTCCATCAAAGTCACTAAATAAACGTCACCATCATTGTCTAAAACCAGTTTGCCATCGGATCCTATTTGGCTAACCTTTGCTTCAATTTGACTTGCTAGGATTTCGTCAAACTCAACAGTATTTTTTGCATCCTTCTGTAAACTTGCAAATTCTTTGATTTTATAAGGCACGTTAGCGTAGCTAAAGATTGGTTTTGTTAATAGTTCTCCAAGTCGTAAAGGATGAAACTGGCTTGATAGTTCAAGTAATTTCTGTAAATAGATAATTTGGTGATCACCCCAATAACCAATATAACTCCATGGATCATCAGGTTCTTCAACTTCCCAGTCAATTCCTTCTTTTGTTATTCGATATGGGTTATAACCGTCCATAGTGGAAGCGTTGACGAATTTTGCTATCACACTTTCAATAAATTCTGGATAACTGAAACATAAGGCTTCCCAATTTTGAAAAATATCGCGCCAATTACCTTGGTAAGTTAATAAGCGGTTATTATCTTTATCCTTCAATTTAATTGAAAATTGATTCCACGGTCTGCTTGGATCTCCGTGTCGACGGCCGAAAGAAATTGGTAAATATTCACTAGCCAATCTTTCTAATTGTGGATCACCAAGCATTTTAATGGACGATAATATTTCAGAAATATTTTGTTTACTAGTAATCTTAGTTAAGTATTTTTCATGGCGATTAAAAACTTCGCAATTAAATAACTTAACATTAGCGGCAAAATCTTTGGTACATATATTATATTGATCATCAAAAGTTCCACCGCGCAAGATATTAAAGGTTACGTTAGCTAAATGATGAGTCGAAACTTCTTCTTCAGCTGTGGCTTGAAAACCATCGCCGCGGGACATAATGCGTGATAATTCATCACTTCCTATGTAGATTGATTGGTTAATCTTTTGGTAAACCAGATCAGCTGATGAAAGTTGCTTAATGAGATCGACAACTTCAGTTTGACTTTGCTCTATGTTGGCAACTAAACGCCACTCTTGCGAAGTTGATGCTGATAAGAATAAGCTAGTATTAACAAAGTATGCGCCGCGAATGCCACGTTTATGCCTCTCTTGCTTAATTTTTTTACGTTTCTTGAAATTATTCAACTGCTCAGAGGAAACTAGAACAGTTGGGTCGTTTAACCCTAAGCAAAACACGCTATTAGCGTGCAGGGATTCAGACGGTTCTGCGCGGTCAGTAATTGCAGAATAAAGTGTGTAAAGTGCGACACCAGTTGAGTCATCTAACTCTGTCCATTTATAGGCATCAACTAAGTTGCTAGAATTAGTCTGTGTAAATCGAGGCGTCCCAGCAGGTAAAATATTTTGTAACCCATCGAGTAATTCTACTTTTATATTGCTCTTCGATAAATTTCTCAATTTACAATGACGCACAAATCCATACTCTTCGCTGGATAACCAACAATAACTAAAGGCGACTTGCAAGCTGTGATTAATCTCTTCAAAAAATAGTTTATTACCTAAAGCATTCTTGTATATGTTCCGCGATAGTTGGTAACGATTATCTTGTTCAGAATTGAAGGGTTCCCAGTCGAAAATACCTTCATTATTTTCGACTTGCATTAAGGTTTTACTACCAGTATGTAATGAACTTTCATGAATTTTGTCAACAGTGACGTATGGAAATAAAGCGGTGTCTGGTGAGCCGCGACCAGCAGTTAAACCGCCTGTTGAAGAAACGAAAAGCCAATGATCGCTATTGGATATCACGCTAACAAAAAAAGGGTTTATACAATCGACATTTTTGATCGCATAAAACCGTTCTTCGTCAATAGTGACGAATTCACCAGAGGCTTTTATATCCTCCTCTTGAGTCGGACCTATTATGTTTTTAAATTGTGGTACTGCTAAATAACTCATAGTTAAATTCTTTTTGTCAGAAATAAATTGGAATTAAACAAACTTTAGTGATCGGCTAGTCTGTAAATTCGTAAATAACCGATTTGTATTAATACTGTTCATTTGCCTATTAATGTATCATTGGTTAATTAGAATACTTATATATTACATGACAATAATCTAAGCAAGTTAGAGTGCAATCAAAATAAGTTAAGGTGGACTGTGTATGCGACTAACCGAGCAAATTGCCGCATCACTTTAAAATTAATAACATCCTTGTGAAATGAGGCTTTGATTGTTGATTAGCATTGCTAATAAACTAAGAAGTTCCAACAAAATGTCCGTTCCACCTTTTCTTTGTCCCGTTTTAGCGCATATCAGTACGTGTTACTAAATCGATGTGATACATATCTAGCCTAATTATAATAAACGACCCTGGTTATTCGATGATTTACATCAATTAATTGGCGCAGCTTTACAAACTACAACTGTCTAAGTGTACTAAAAACTTGCGGGAGAGCAAAATGACAACAATCAGCACCACGAATCGAATTACCAAAATTTTTTCGGTTTTTATAAGTATATTTTTGTTAATTGGCCTAATAAGCTGTGGCGAAAGTGTTAATACTGACGCCGATTTTGAATCGGTCGATACAACCGCACCAGTTGATTGGGTGATGGTATGGAATGATGAATTTGATGGTTCAGCCATCGATACAGATAAGTGGAGCTATGAAGTTAACTGTAATGGCGGTGGTAACCAGGAGCAGCAGTGTTATACCGCTGAGTCAGAAAATTCGTTTGTTAGCGGTGGAAACTTAAATATTGTTGCATTGCCTGCAGCGGAAGATTCACCACTGCCTTATACCTCTGCAAGGTTAAATACTAAATATAAAGGCGACTGGAAATACGGTCGTTTTGAAATGCGCGCCAAAATGCCACAAGGACAAGGCACTTGGCCGGCATTTTGGATGTTACCAACCGATGAAGTTTACGGACCTTGGCCAAAATCTGGCGAGATCGATATTATCGAAGCGGTTAATTTAAAAGTTGCTAATTTAGACGGCGTAGAAGAAGCCCATGTTTATGGTACTTTACATTATGGTTTGTCTGCACCGGATAACTCACAGAGTGGTAAAGCTTATTTGCTCCCTGGTGATGTAAACCCCGCTGATGGTTTTCACACTTATACAATTGAATGGCAGGAAGGCGAAATTCGTTGGTATGTGGATGGCTATTTGTATGCTACTCAAAGAGCATCAGAAGTTAGATTTAACAGCAAAGGTGAATCTGCAGGACTAAAACATCGGGGTTGGTTTACAGAACAATATGATATTGCGACTGGCGAGCTAGGCACCGTTTGGGATTCAGCTCCTTATGACCAAGATTTTCATTTATTGCTAAATTTAGCGGTTGGTGGCAGCTTCGCTGGTGGTACTAATAACGGCGGTATCGACCCAGAAGCGTTTGCCAATGGTCAGACTTACGAAATTGATTATGTTCGAGTTTATGAATGCATTAATAACCCAGATACTGGCAAAGGTTGTGAAACTCTTCGCCCAGGATATAATAGTTTTGACGATGCATTAGTCGAAGGTCTAGCACCAATTCCTGCACCGCCTTCAACGGGCATCGCGGTTAACCTAACTATTTTTGATGATGCAGAAAACCCCGATTGGCCTCTTTGGGATTGTTGCGGTGGAACTATACCTACGGTTGAAACAGATGATGCCGAACACGGTGCGGTTGCCGAATTTGTGATTGGTGCGGAACCTACAGTTATGGGCTTTAATACTTTTGAAGCAGAGATCCAAAAAGGTTTTGATGCCTCTCCAATGTTGACTACCGGGTCAGTGTCATTTGAAATGAAGGTGGTTAACGCACCCAATGATGCTGCAGCGTCATGGAAGTTTAAAATAGAAAGTGGCGGGGCTACTGGGGCAGTTGAGCTTGACTTAACTGCAAGTGAAGAAGGTGTAGCTCCTGTAACGGGCGAATGGCAAACTTATACTTATACATTACAAACCCTTGCCGATGCCGACCTTGATTTAGGCAATATCGATGTTGTTATGATATTCCCAGCATGGGGCGCGGGTGAAGGTGCTATTTATAGAGTGGATAATGTGAGAATCGCTCAAGATTCTGCAGCTCCATCACCTGAACTTGTTTTATTTGAAGATACGACTAATCCGGATTGGCCTACATGGGATTGCTGTGGTGGTTCTGTTCCTACCGAGGAAACTGACGACGAAGAACATGGTTTGACTGCTGAGTTTGTAGTTGGTGAAGAACCAACGGTATTGGGATTCCAAGCTGTTGAAGGCGCAGAGTTTGACGCTTCATCACTACTTGCAGAAGGTATCGTTCAATTTGAGATGAAAGTCGTCAATGCACCTAACGATGCAGCATCGGTGTGGAAATTTAAAATTGAAAGTGGTGATGCAACTACGGCTGTTGAATTGGATTTAACCGCAAGTACTGAAGGGGTAGCACCGGTAACTGGCGAATGGCAGACTTATACTTTCCCTGTACAAGTGTTATTTGATGCCGGATTAGACCTCAGTGCAATTGATGTCGTGATGGTATTTCCCGCATGGGGAACAGGCAATGGAGCAATTTTCAGAATTGATAACGCTAAAATATATAACCCAAATGCTAGTAGTGGCGGTGGTTTTTCAGGACTTGAAGTTTTTAAAGACACTGTTGTATCTGAATGGACTATTTGGGATTGCTGCGGAGGCACCACGCCAACGGAACAAACCGATGACGCCGCTCACGGTGTGACTGCAGAGTTTGTGGTTGGTGCAGAACCAACGGTATTGGGATTCTTAGCAGATGATGATGTATATTTTGACGCTTCTGCTTACCTTGGAGCCGGTGTTGTTCAATTTGAGTTGAAAGTTGTCAATGCGCCAAGTGATGCATCATCAGTTTGGACATTTAAAATTGAGGCTGGAGATGCAACCACCGCTGTTGAATTAGCTTTAACCGCAAGTCAAGAAGGTGTTGCGCCAGTCTTAGGTGAATGGCAAACATACACATATTCTATACAAGATTTGTTTGATGCAGGCTTAGATATTAGTGCAATCGATGTTGTTTTGGTTTTTCCTGCTTGGGGAACTGGCGATGGGGCTATTTATAGAGTCGATAATGTAATCATTGGTGAGCAACAAACTGTAACGCCTAGTTTACCTGAGCTGGATCTGTTTACAGACGCCACTGGAGCTGAATGGTCAATTTGGGATTGCTGTGGTGGTTCAACACCAACTGAGCAAGTTGATGATGCTGCACATGGCATGACTGCTGAGTTTGTGGTTGGCGCAGATCCGACAGTAATGGGATTTCTAGCTGATGACGATGTGTATTTTGATGCAAGCGTTCTTTTGTCAACAGGCGTTGTTCAATTTGATATGAAAGTGGTTAACGCGCCGAATGATGCAGCTTCAGTTTGGAAATTTAAAATCGAATCTGGCGATGCAACTACCGCTGTAGAGTTAGACTTAACCGCTAGCAATGAAGGCGTAGCTCCAGTTACAGGCGAATGGCAAACTTATACGTACTCTATTCAGGATTTGTTTGATGCTGGGTTAGATATAAGTGCAATCGATGTTGTTTTAATGTTCCCTGCTTGGGGTACTGGTGAAGGCGCAATTTATCGAGTTGATAATGCGAAAATTACCGCACCTTAGATATGTTAATAGTGTGTAAATGAATATTAAAAAACCTTAATAAAAACGAATTTGAATTAACAAAGTAGGGAAATTATGAAAAATATTACCTTTAAAAAACAACGTCTCGCAGCAACAATATCCATGTTGCTTGGAACTAGCGTAATTGCGCCAGTTTATGCACAAGACTCAGAACAAGAAGCACCTCAAACGGCGGTAAATACAGAAGCAGATGCGATAGAAAACGATGAAGAAGACAAAGGCCAAGTGGTTATGATTACCGGAATTAGAGGCAGCTTAGTGCGCTCTATGGATATGAAGCGAGATGCTACTGGTGTTATGGATGCCATTTCTGCGGAAGAAATGGGTAAATTTCCTGATACTAACTTGGCAGAATCTTTACAACGAATTACTGGCGTCTCTGTAAGTCGCACCAATGGAGAAGGTAGCGAAATAACGGTTCGTGGATTTGGTCCGTCATTTAATATGGTAACACTTAATGGTCGTCAAATGGCGGGTACTGGTTTTACTCGTTCTTTTGACTTTGCGAACCTGTCATCTGAAGGCGTTAGTGCTCTGGAAGTGTACAAATCTGGTCGTGCGGATGTGCCAACCGGAGGTTTAGGAGCAACGGTGAATATTGTAACTGCAAGGCCATTAAAACAGTCAGGTGAAAAATACTCATTTATGGTAAAAGGAATCCACGATACCTCTGTAGAAGCAGGTGATACTGTAACTCCGGAAATTTCAGGTATCTATAGCAATACCTTTGCTGATGAAAAGTTTGGTGTATCGGCGAATTTCTCTCATTCACGAAGGGACTTCCAAAGACAATCCGCTAACGTTCGTTCGTGGATTGTTAATCCAGATTTGTCATCTAACGCTGATGTCATTGACAACCGGCCCGTGGATGCAGATGGAAATGTAGTCCAACAATTTATGCAACCGAATGCTGAAGGTATACTTGAGCCAGTTAGCGCTTCATTTTTCCCTCAAGAGCTTAGTTTTTCAATGGACGATTTACAGACTAAACGTACGAATGCTCAGGTAACTTTGCAATTTGCTGCGACAGAGGATTTGATTTTAACTCTTGATCACACTATCAGTAATTCTGTAACAGGAAATAATTCTCTTGGATGGGGAATGTGGAATGGCTCATTTGGTGGAAACGCAAATGCCTATGAATTAGATGAAAATGGTACTGCGATTTATTACAACTCTGCAGGCGATGATGCGTCGTTCACCGCATTTCGTGAGACGAGTGAAGTTGATTCGAAGGCCACTGGTTTTAACATTGAATGGCATTCAACAGATAATTTGAGTTTTACATTTGATGTCCATAATTCTAAAACTACAACGGACAATGGCATGGATGATGGGCTTGCATCCAGTGCGCGAGTGATTTTGGGCTCTGCAGACCTTGGAGACAAAGAATATTTCTTTCGAGAAGGTGATATTCCTGGGTTCAATATTAATTGGAATACTGGTTCCCAAGAACTTAATCCAAATCAAATAGGTTCTAATTTCAGCATTTTTACGAGAACACCGGGCGAAGCTGAAGTATCCCAAGTACAATTGGATGGTAAATGGTTTGTAGATACTGAGTTCGGACTACAAAGTATGACGTTTGGTGTAGCATACACAGAACAGTCTCTGTCTGGTAGCGGAGGCTCTAACAACGCAAATGCACCAGGATTTAATAATGGCACCTTTGCTGAAATATTCCCTGATAGCATGTTTGAGAGAGTTGATCTTAGTGGTAGCTTCCTTGATGAGTTTTCCACTGGTTCAGGCGGCGTTTCGCCAGGTTATACCTACGCATTTGACATTGATGAAGCAATTGCCAGACAACTAGCATTTTTGACCGCTGATGTCGTGGGTAGTGATGTATACCAAATAGGGAGTTTTGATGGCTTCCCAGTCAACAAAATAGATGAAGAAACAATCAGTTTATATTTATCAACAGCTTGGGAGTTTAAAGTTAGCGATTATTATATTGAGATGAATTTAGGTGTTCGTTATGAAGAGACTGACATTGTAAGTCCAGCAAAAAGCAGAGTCGCCGAACAAGTATATTGGGCTGGTGGTTCAGAGTGGATAACACAGTTTGCCAGTGGCGGTGAATTCATTGAAGTTGACTTTAAAGGTAACTACGATTTGCTACTACCAATGCTAGACATAAAACTAAACGTTACTGATGAATTACTAGTAAGGGCATCCTTGGGTCAAACCATTACTAGGCCAACACTTGATGATATGCTTGGAAACCTCAGTTTGACGCCATCGCCAAAACTTAATTCAAGAAGTGGTAGTCGAGGCAATCCGAATTTGAAACCATTCAAATCTACTAATTTAGATTTTAGTTTTGAATATTACTATGACGAAGGCAGTTATGCTTCAATAGGTCTTTTCTGGAAAGATGTTGATGATTGGATTGACAATACACAAGTCACAACAACTTTTGATGGATTACATGATGTTTATTTAGGTCAACGTTGGAATAATGCAGTATCTGCTATAGAAGCCCGTGGTGAACAAGCCACAGATTCAGCTATATATGATGAGATTGTCGCAAATGGTGTGGGGATTGGTGAGAACAATAGAATCTTACCGGATCCAGCAACGGATCCACTAATTGATTGGACCATTAGTTCTCCAGAGAACGTCGGCGCGCGTAAAGTCAATGGTATTGAGTTAGCTATTCAGCATTTGTTTGGAGAATCTGGATTTGGTGCAGGTTTTAATGCGACTATAGTTGATGGTGATGTTGAATACGATAATTACATACTGGCGTCTCAAGCTGTGCTTTCTGGATTGAGTGATTCAGCTAATTTGCAAGGCTTCTATGAAAAAGGTGGTTTAGCTGTAAGAATCACCGGTGCATGGAGAGATCAATATTTACTTGCTCAAGGACTACCAGATTCTACTGGAGCTCCTCCACAATATGCGGAAGAATATCTTCAGTGGGATCTAAGCGTTAACTACGAAATCTCGGATAATATTACTGTGTTTTTTGAAGGTGTAAACTTAACAAACGAAACTGAGCGTTCATTCAGTCGCTTCCAAAGCCAATTCTTGAGTGCTGCTCAGTACGGACCAAGGTATGTGGTAGGCGGTCGTTATACGTTCTAGTTTGTTTATACATTGAAACAAAAAAACGCCTTCATGGCGTTTTTTTGTTTTGGACTAAAAATCAATTACGGATAGCAACGCATAATGACATTTCAGATAATTTAGTTTGCATGGCAATTGTAAACAGAATTTTTAATTTGTTTCTACCTGCACAGTTAGAAAAATCACATTCGCAAAGAAAGGCGCGGCGAGTTAAATTCTCTTAATAAGAATATAGCAAGACAATTAAAAGCGTTACTATCAAATAGAGATAATAGTTAATTTTGTTTTTGAATTTTTTTCACAGCCAGTCCACCGCTTAAACAAACCCTTTCACCGCTTTAATATTGTTAAAAAAACCAATCTATATATGGTAGTGGTTAACCTACTCGCATTTTTTCATGCAAGTAAAAATAATAATATTTAGCTCATCATAGGGGATTGTGTTTTGAAAAAAAGTAAAATATTTCATCAATTTATAAGTAACTGGGTATCGTCATTATTTGCGTTTGGTATTTTATTTGCTGTTGCAGCTTGTGGTTCTAGTAGTACGACTCCAGAACCTGATTCAAACCCAGCACCTATTAATTCAGCTCCAGTTATTTCAAGTACAGCGGTAACTAGCGTAGAAGAACTTCAAGATTATAGTTATACGTTAACCGCAACTGATGCGGATGGTGATGCTTTAACGATGTCTTCTGCAACTATGTCTGATTGGTTAGCTTTTGATACAGCTACAGGAGTCTTATCTGGCACACCAACGACAACTGATGTCGGTGATCATGCTGTGACTTTATCTGTGAGTGACGGTACGGTTCAAACGGATCAAGTTTTTACTATCAGTGTTACCGCAGCACCAAACAATGCGCCAGAGATTACCAGTAGTGCAGTGTTAACGGCTACTGATGGAGAAGCCTATAGTTATACGTTAACAGCAACAGATGCAGATGGCGATACATTGACAATGTCATCGGCCAACACGCCTGCATGGTTATCTTTTGATGATTCAACGGGTATTTTATCTGGCACACCAGCAACAACCGATGTCGGTGAGCACGCTGTGACATTGTCGGTAAGCGACGGAACAGATCAAACGGATCAATCATTTACTATTGCAGTTGCTATTGCGCCAAATAATGTTCCAGTAATTACTAGTGCCGGCATATTAACGGCTACAGATGCCGTCGCTTATAGTTACACTCTTACTGCGACGGATGCAGATGGCGATACATTAACTATGTCATCAATGAACACACCCGCATGGTTGTCTTTTGATGAATCAACAGGTATTTTATCAGGTACACCAGCTACAGCTGATGTTGGCGATCATATAGTGGCTCTATCAGTAACTGATGGCACAGATCAAGTTGACCAAGATTTTACAATTAGCGTGATGGCGGCTACAACAACTAATTCTCTAGTGATTTTTGACGACGCGCAAAGGGCTGATTGGCCTGCATGGGATTGTTGTGGTGGTTCAACCCCAATGGAAGTTACAGACGCTGATGCTACGTATGGTGCAGCCATGGAGTTCTCGATTGGTATTGATGCTACAGTTATGGGCTTTACCGCTAGAGATGCTGATGGTGCTGTTGGTGGAACGCCATTTGATGCATCCGCAATGGCTGACGAAGGCACGCTAGTTTTTGATTTAAAAATGACGGCTTCGCCAGGTGATACAGCGTGGAAATTAAAGATCGAAAGTAACAACGCGGCGTCTTTTGTTGAGGTCGATTTATCCACTAGCGAAGAGGCGCATGCTGCGCCAGTGATGGATACTTGGCAACGTTATACTTTTAATCTGGCTGATCTGTCCGCTTCAGGTCTCGACCTTAGCGCGATTGATGTCGTGTTGGTATTCCCAGCATGGGGAGCTGGTGATGGTGCAGTTTATCGTCTAGATAACGTTCAAATATTGCCGGATGGAAATGCTGGAAACGGCGGCGGTGGTGATATTGACCCATTAGTTGTATTTAACGATGCAGAAAGGGCTGATTGGCCGGCTTGGGATTGTTGCGGTGGTTCAACCCCAATAGAAGTTACGGACGCTGATGCTACATACGGCGCAACGATGGAATTCTCGATTGGTATCGATGCAACAGTCATGGGATTTACTAGTAGAGATGCTGATGGTGCTGTTGGCGGTACGCCATTTGATGCATCCGCAATGGCTGACGAAGGCACGCTAGTTTTTGATTTGAAAATGACGGCTTCGCCAGGTGACACAGCGTGGAAATTAAAGCTAGAAAGTAACAACGCGGCAACTTTTGTTGAGGTCGATTTATCCACTAGCCAAGAGGCGCATGCTGCCCCAGTGATGGATACTTGGCAGCGTTATACTTTTAACCTGGCTGATCTGTCCGCTTCAGGTCTCGACCTTACCGCGATTGATGTTGTATTGGTATTCCCTGCATGGGGAGCTGGTGATGGCGCTGTTTATCGTTTAGATAATGTTCAAGTCTTACAGGATGGAAACGCAGGCGGTGGTGGCGTCAATAACGGTACTCAAATCGATTTGCCGATTAATTTTGATGACGCAGGTGTCGACTACACAGTTGAAGATTTTGGTGGAAATGCGACAGTTTTAGTTGCTGATCCGGTCGATGCTGCGAATGGCATGGTCGCACAAAGCACTAAAACTTCAACAGCTGAAACTTGGGCCGGTACTACTATGAGTACCGGTGATGGACTTGCGACGGCTGTGCCGTTAACACTTTCAGATTCAATTATGAAAGTTTGGGTTTATTCACCTGATGCAGGTATTCCAGTTCGCTTAAAAATGGAAGATCGTCTTGACCCTACGCGTTCTGTTGAAACAGAAAGCATGACAACTACGGCTAATAGTTGGGAACAGATAAGCTTTGACTTTGCCAATGAAGCGACCGGTACTGCGGCATTGGATCCTAGTTATACTTTTGATAAAGCATCAATATTTTTCAATTTTGGGACTGATGGTGCGACTGCAGGAGAGAAAGTCTATTACTGGGATGACATCACTTTTGGTCAGTAACAATAAAGTGTGCCGGCTAATTAGTC
>Ga0307492_10000695_pt1 | contig 14065 bp, 12 predicted proteins | sample SI3LmetaG_FD_202365 | JGI IMG/M metagenome (GOLD analysis project Ga0307492, IMG submission 202365) | Sea-ice brine microbial communities from Beaufort Sea near Barrow, Alaska, United States - SI3L | ecosystem: Environmental > Aquatic > Marine > Coastal | place: USA: Alaska | collected 2017-05-06 | reverse complement strand
CAGGTGACACCTTACAAAGTGCTCAACAAATTGCAAATACAATTAGTTTTTTAGCTTCAGAAACTGAAACTAATTATATTCCTGGTTTTGAACAACCTACACAAGCCGATGACGAATTTACACTTAGTTCAAACACTATCGCAAGAGATGTTAACGACAAGAATTTTGCGGTCGGCACTAGTGAAGGCTTCTACAAAAAAGTTGATTATACGTTTAAAACCTCTGTTAATGCAGGTGAAGTAGCAACATTTGTTGTACATGACTTTGGCTCGCGAGGATTTGTGAGTCTTGGTGACAATATTATTGTTGATTTGCCCGCGCCAGCGTTAACTGCAGGTGGCTTTAGTGAAGCTTATGGGATTAATGAAGGTAACCAAGTGGTTGGTTATGGGTCGACATTATTTTTATCAGACACATTAGAAACAGGCATAGCAGAGTGTGTAAATGAAGACTTAATAGATGATGAAGATCCACAAACACCAGAATCAGACCACCTTCCATTAAGAGGGGATATTCCAATCGAATCTTGCATCAGCAGTGTTGTAGGCACACTGACAGCTTCGGTCACTTCATTTGCTCAATTGAGAGGACTTATTTGGCAATTAGACGCTCAGGGAAACCTAATAGAGACTAAAGAGCTAGGCATCCTTTTTGAGCCTGAAGTAGATGACGAAACGAATTACAGTAGTCAAGCGTTAGCAATTAACGACAACGGTATTGCCGTAGGAGTTTCAAACGGCCAATACCCAGTAAACGGCGTTAATACCACTCGAAACTTTGGCGTAATATTCGATGAAGATCAAATTATCAATATTACACCAGAGCCTGACAGCATCGTTGCACAGACTTCAACAACAATTAGTTCGGCAGCTGATATTAATAACAACAATTTAGTTGTGGGTTATCAAATTAAATCTGTTAATGGCTCCAATAGAACGAAATTTTTTGTTTACGATATGAATTTAGCTGAGATAACGTTCCCCGCTGACTTCTTTTTGGGTTCTTCGAGCATTGCTTTAGACATTAATAACAATGGTTTAGTTGTCGGTTATGGAGACATTGATGCATCTTTAACAGGGCGTCGAACTGGAGGTTTTTTATATGATAATGAAGCTGAGCAGTTCAATGGTATACAAGATCTCATTAGTTGTGACTCCCCTTATACAATCGTACAAGCTAATAGTATTAATGACAAAAACGAAATTGTGGCGACTGCTTTATATAAAGGACCCGCAAGGGATTCAAGGGGTGAAATAATACTTGATTCGGCAGGTAATGAGATTATTGTTGATTTGGTTTCTGCGGTTAAATTAGAGCCTATTGCAGGTGGTGAAATTGAAAACTGTGAAATCACTGATGAAGTAAACAAACAAAGGCAAGGAGCAAGCGTCACTTGGATGCTGGCCCTTGGAATGGTTCTTTTAGGTTGGAGACGATACAAAAACCAGTATTAATTTGAGCATGTTTTTACTAACCCGCCTTTTGGCGGGTTTTTCTGTTTAGAAACACTGTGATTTTTTATATTACAAACAAGCTTAAAACGGCGGTTTTATATACAAATTTAGTTTATAGACAAAAAACACAGTTATTCAAAGAGTTAAATAATGTCAAATAATATAAGTGTTATTTACTATTGAACCAATTCCCTACATCCATTATCTCTATTACGTGGTCATCCCCCACGAGTCATTAACCAAGAGTCATTAACCAAGAGTCATCAACCAAGAGTCATCAACCAAGAGTCATTAACCAAGAGTAGTTAATTATTTAAAAGAGAAAACTCAATGAAGAGACAAAAGAGAGATAAACTTTCAAGGGCACATTCTAAAGGTTACCACGCAGGCATTACAGGACGTTCAAAAGAGAATTGTCCATTTCAAACCTCAGGTGCACGATATGAATGGTTAGGAGGGTGGCGAGATGCTGTCGGAGATAGAATAATCGGACTAGAGATTCGTTAAAAGGTAAGCCCCTATCGGGGCTTACCTTTTCGAGCACCATTAACCATTAACCATTAACCATTAACCATTAACCATTAACCATTAAAAACTACTAGTATCTTGGAATAAACCTACCTTCAAATCTTTCGCTTCATAAATCACTCTACCGTCAACTTCAACGGTACCATCACCTAAACCCATAAACAGTTTACGTTTGATTACACGCTTTAAATCAATGCGGTAGGTTACTTTTTTAGCAGTGGGTAACACTTGACCTTTAAACTTCACTTCACCCACCCCTAATGCTCTACCTTTGCCAGGTCCACCAGACCAACCTAAGAAAAATCCAACTAATTGCCACATAGCATCTAGGCCGAGGCAACCTGGCATCACAGGATCACCAGGGAAATGGCATGCGAAAAACCAAAGATCGGGAGCAATATCAAGTTCTGCCACGATATAACCTTTATCATAGATACCACCGGTTTCATGTATTTCGACAATACGATCCATCATTAACATATTTGGCGCGGGCAGTTGGCTATTTCCCGGACCGAATAATTCACCGGTACTGCAGGATAAAAGTTCTTCTTTTGTGAAACTATTTTGTTGTTCTGTCATTCTATATACTACCTATTAATTCTGATGGGGTAATTTAGCGAACAGTTGTACGCTAAACAACTCTGAACAGTGATATATTTTAACTTTTTAACTTTTTATCCTATTTATACTAAGCCAAATGATTATTAGAACAATATGAGCACACTTAAACACATTACAAGTACAGATAACAAACACATTACAAGTACAGATAACAAACGCATTACAAAGGCTGATAATAAACGCAGTACTAACGCTGAGAAACAAAAACGTTTCCGAGATAAACAAAAAGACAAGGGTAAAAAACAGGTTAGGGGATATGTAACGCCTCAAGCAATGGATTGTTACGAAGAGTTGTCTAAGAAAACCAAATGGACCGACAGTGAAATGCTATCCAATGCGTTACGCATAACCTATGCGGCTTATAAATGTGGACAAATTAAGCTTTTAAATGAATGGCTTAAGGATCATGAAAAGTAATATGGGAAGTGTTCAAAATATTAATATTAATAGAAGTTATGAGATTGATTTACTCAGGGGATTAGCCATTGTGTTAATGGTTATTTTCCATTTTGGCTACGATTTAACGGTCTTTGGTTGGGCAGACTTTAACACCAGTCAAGATATACAATGGAAACTATTTAGAACTATTATTGTGAGTGGTTTTTTGTTGGCTGTAGGTATGAGCAGTTATTTGGCATATCAAAAATCTATCAACCATAAAAAACTTGCTAAGGCTGTAGGCAAACTCTTCACCGTTTCTGTTTTCATTACTATGGGTAGCCTTTTTATGCACCCTAAAACGTGGGTGTACTTTGGCATCATACATTTTATTACCGTTGCGTTGCCTATATCAGTGTTATTTGTGCGTGCTCCTTTTATGGCATTAGTGGTTGGGGTTGGATGTATATTGGGCTACTGGATTGGGATTTTAAACTTATACCCTATTTGGGAGTGGGCTGTTTTACATTTAAACATACCCTCAAGAACGTTGGATTTAGTCAGCTTTTTCCCTTGGATCGGTGTGGTGTTATTAGGCGTGTTTGCTATGCATAAAAACCTATTTAAAATAGGGATTAAACCCAACATCGTTTTAAATAAATTGGTTTTGTTAGGTCAACATTCGTTAATTATTTATTTGATACATCAACCTATATTATATGGTCTATTTGGTCTGACGGATGTTATCTTGAAACGTTAATCATTATACTGTTAATAATACGATGAAAAATCAAACTGGGTTAGTTTCTACCAAGCTCTTCATGAGATGTTACCCAGTCTAGGGATGAAATATCGGATGCCAGTGAAATTTCACCTGGGGTAAAATTAAATTTCAGAAATGCAAATTTGTTTGATTTGTAATGTTCAATGTTACGTTTACCTTGTAATTCTCGACTTATTTCTCCGAAAGTAAAATCTTTAGCCTAGCTTCGCAGAGTCCGAAATTCGTCTGTTGTTTGATGCGGTGCTAATAAAGCAGTAATGTAATCCTTAATACGGCCCTTGAGTTGTCTGTTAAATAAAGTGATAAGTTGTTCTTCTTCTTTGTTCAATGCCTGGCTTACAATACTTTGAATTCGAGAAAGGGCCGGTAATGCAATCCATTGCTGATTCAAATAAGTCACGCACTCGTCGAATACTGTTTTATTGTCAGCTCGGATGGCAACCGCTGAATCAGCTTGCTTATGCAGCCTCTTTTGATGCTGTTCTGAAAAGCGTTGAAAGCCAGTTAACGAGAAGACCTTTTGGTAGATATTTGATTTGGCATCTTTGTTCAGGTTCTTGCGGATCAGCCGGGCTTTTGGAAAATAACGTGCATAAATGTGGGTAAGGTCACTTTTTACCATTCCCCAGGGAAAGTTAGCGTAACCGGCTTTGCCTTAAAATAGACCAGCAACAAGATGAAATGTGCTTTATTCTGCACAATTCTGAATTGCTTGAGCGTTGATGTTTCGAGATCATTTAGGTTGAAAAAGTAGTTGCGGTCATTCTTATTAAAGTGCGGCGGATCATATAAGTCTCGGTATTCGACAGTATCACTGGTATCTATGCGCGGCGAAAGTTTGGGCATATCTCTAATCTAATATCCCAGATTTAAACCCAAGCTTCTTCATCTTCTGCCGGATCTTACTAGCAAATTGACTGTCCATTCCATCAAAAGGATTATCAACGACCACGTAAGAAGATGTTGATTTGGTCATGTCGAACAATTCGCTGTCGGGGTCTATGCCGTTTTCGTCAATGAACACACTGTTAAAAGTGTCGACTACTGCGTCTTTTAGCTTGCCCATTAAATGCTCAAAAACCTCATGAGCTTGACGGATAAACACATGATACGGCTCGCTACCGCCAAACAGTGAGCTGGTCCCCATGGCCCCGTTCAAATGTATGCCTTCTTTGATGTATTCAATTTCAGACAAGTATTCAATCCATACTTTGTCGAGGTTATACAGCACTACAATAATTAACGCCTCAGTACGTTTATCGTTGCTGATATTACTGAGGCCTTGCCAGCGCTCATCGACATCTTCAATGAAAGCCTCAACCCCATTTTGGTGCAGAATCTCTTCCCGCAGTTTTTGAAAACCCCGACGCTGCTGCTCTACCACTTCGCTGTATTTGTAAAGGGTTTTACGACGTTCCAAATTAGCGCCTTCAATCACTCTTTGTGCATGGGCTATCTTTTTGTCAAGAGCCACTTTTGGCTTCAGTTCTCCCGGCCGCTCCTTTATCGAACCAAACTCGTCTTCAGTGAAATGATTAAAGAGTTTGTCGGTGAGGCTGACAAAATACTGCGAAGACCCAGGGTCACCCTGTCTTGCTGACCTGCCCCGCAGTTGGTCATCTATGCGTCTTGATTCAAAACGGCTGGTGCCAATGATGTGCAGCCCACCAACGTCTTTAACGCCCGCGCCCAGTAATATATCGGTGCCCCGTCCTGCAAGGTTAGTACAGATGGTGACAGCACCCAAAGCGCCTGCTCCGGCAATAATATGGGCTTCGTCTTGGTCGTTTTTAGCGTTAAGCAGTTGGCCAGTAATACCGTTTTCGACCAATAATGCGTGGAGCCTTTCAGACTCACTAATGTTAGGTGTACCTATTAAAATTGGCTGTCCAGTTTTGTGAATAGCGGCTATTTCTTGGCAAATGGCAGAGTCTTTGGTTTTACTATCTACAAATACCCGGTCGGGTTTGTCGATGCGCATACAAGGCCTGCGAGGTGGTATGACACAAGACATTAAGTGGTATAACTGATGTAATTCTTCTGCGGCCAGCACTGCGGTGCCGCTCATACCACTGATTTTCTTAAACAGGCTCATTAGGTGTTGCAAGGTAATGGATCCGAGCGTTTGCCCCTCCTTTTTAACCGCTAAGCCTTCTTTGGCCTCAAGTGCAGATTGCATACCGTCTGGCCAACGGCGGTTTTCTGCGATGCGCCCAGTGAATTCATCAATCAGCTTAATCCCGTTGTTTTTTACAATATAATCAATGTCGGGCATCAGTAATGCTTGCGCATGTAGCGCTAAATTCACGCTGGTTAGCAGTGGTAAGTGTTCTACGTCATAGATATTTTCGCAGTTGAATAGCTTTTCAATTTTGTGCGTGCCGATGTCGGTCAAATGTGCGTTTGAGTGATGTTTGTCGGTGTCGTAATCAACAGACTTAACCAAATCTCGTACTGCTTTGCTGACGGTATTTAGATGTTCGTTTGGCTGATGCACATCACCGGAGATAACCAATGGTATTCGAGCTTCATCAACCAGAATAGAATCGGCCTCATCGACAATCGCTACATCAAGTTTTGACAATACGGTTTGATGCGAATAAAGGCAAAGTTGGTCGCGTAAAAAGTCAAAACCCACCTCTCTTGCGGTGGCATAAATGATGTCGCTCTGATAAGCCAGCCTTCTTTCGTCACTAGACATATCCGCCTGAATAATCCCAACGGTTAAGCCAAAAAATTCATAAATAGGCAGTAAAAGGTCGCTGTCGCGTTTTGCCAAATAGTCGTTAAAGGTGAGCAAGTAGACTTTACGCCCGGCTAATGCATTGGCGATATTCGGAGCTGCCGCGGCAAGGGTTTTGCCTTCGCCAGTTTTCATGTCGATAACAAAACCTTCGAATAAAGCCAAGCCCGCTAGTATTTGGCTGTCGAACGGCCTCAAACCCAGCAGCCGATGTGATGCCTCTATCACCACGGCAAAAATTTTGGCTTGGGTATCTAGTTCTGGTATTCGAGCTTTAAGACCTTCGATAGACAGTAATTTTAAGGATTCACCCAATGCGTGGATCTCAATTAACGTTTTATGAAAGGGTTTAAGGTTGGTTTCAACCGGCAATTTTTGCAGTTTTGCCATTATCCGTTTTATCACGATGCAACCTTTAATATTCGTCTGTAGTTTATATTGGTAGAGTTGGGGCGTAATTCAAGGGGCAGCATCATCAGTCTGTGAGTGCAGCTATCGCGATCAGACCGAAATCAATTACAGAGTATAGGTTAGCAGCAAAAAGTGCCTGATACCTGACATAAGGTCATCGGCATTTTTAGCGACGGTTTTCGTAAACGAAGCTCCAAGACCTGCCGTTAATGATAGAGGTACATCAAATGTAGGATTAGGCTAATACTGGACGCTGCGAATATCGTGTTCTGACCCCGATATTCGAGTTATTACTCAAGTCATAGCTAAAAACGCTAGTACTAATACCTATTTTTTGGTCACCACCATTAAATTCATGCTTCACACAAACACTAAAAGACTCTTTTGTACTAGCGGCACCGAGACTAAACAAATAATTTATCATCTTGGTTTGCAGGTCCCCACAAATTTATACCGTAAATCATCCCATTCAACCGTTTATCATTAACTTTCCCATTCTTTATTTTACTCCTCTACTATCTCAGCATCAGAAAATAGCTGGCGAAGTAATTAATCATGCGAGTTTAATCGCGGTGGATAATTATTAAAAATAATATAAGGAATTATTTATGGGCACCTCATCTACCATGTCATTGATTAATGTATTTATTGAACCCAAAAGTGTCTTCGACAATTTGCACGCTAATAAAAAATGGGGGCTAGTCGGTTTAGCTCTTTTAATCGGCATCACTGGCCTATCATCTATGATGTTTTTTAATGGCATGTCTACAGATTGGCTTATCGAACAGCAACTAGCTGGAATGGGCGATGTTTCACCTTCTGAAATGAAAAATGCACGCCAAGGGTTAGCAATGATGGTTGAGCATACGGGCACAATGGCAGCGGTGGGATCACTCATTATGTTCCCGATGACTACCGCGTTATTCGCTTTATATTATAAAGTTGCTAGCTCGGCACTAGCAGTCACTAAACCTGATTTTACCTTTGCAGACTGGTTTAGCTTTAGTATTTGGACACAAATGCCTGCATTAATTAATACACTCGGTTTTATGGCTTTATTTTTAACCGCAGCAACCAGTGACTTACCCATATCGATGCCTAATTATGCTTCGATTAATCAACTACTGCTTGGCTATGTGGCAGGTGAATCTCTTTACGTTTGGGCTGAATCTTTGAATCTATTCTCTATTTGGTCTGCCGTCATTGCCACTATTGGTTTTAATCGTTGTTGCAAAATGCCTTTCGGACAATCAGCTTTTTGTGCGGTATTGCCATTAGTTATTATTTTTGGTGTGTGGTTTTTATTAGCATAAATAAACAGCTCAAAAGAGTGGTTGATTAGGTCAAAAATGAAAAAATTAATTATATTAATTGCCATCGTTAGCGCAGTCTCGGCGTTGGTTATCTGGAAAAAATTAAACAGTGGCCACCAGAGCCTATTAGTCAATAGCGAACTTGTCACCGAGCAAATCCTGTCTGACAGCATATTAGCGTCTGGCAATTTAATTTTTAATACTCAAATTCAAATACGTTCTGAAGTGACTGGCATAGTCACGCAAGTATTAGTTGAAGAAGGTGAGACTGTTGATAAAGGTCAAATTCTAATGCAGCTCGACCAAACCTCATTTGCAGCTGACGTGGCCAACAACCAAGCTGCGGTGAATGCACAAAAAATAGAAATTGAGTTTTTGTCTGCGCAACACCATGAACTGCGCCGACAATTTGCCGTGAAAGAAAAACTCTATGCCCAAAAGCTAGTGGGTTATGATGACTTAGAGCAATTTAAAAGCCAAATGCTTGTGTCTACAATAAAGATTAAAGCTGCCAAAGAAAGATTAAACCAACACTTAGCAACCCTCACCTTTACACAAGACAGGCTCAGTAAAACAACTTTTCGCGCAACTATGCCGGGGCTTATTGCCGCGGTTGATGTTAAACCTGGCGAAACGGTAATAGCGGGCACAACCAACATTATAGGCTCAGCTTTAATGACGTTAGCCGACCCCACAACAATATTGGCAGAACTACGTGTAGATGAAGCCGATATAGCCAGTGTTAAACCTGGAATGACAGTAGAGGTGTTTGCCGCAGCAAATCCCAAACAGGCCTTAAACGGTGATGTGATTAGTATTGGTACATCAGCGCGATCCAGTCGTCAGGGATTAGGTTTGTATTTTCGTGTTAAAGCATTAATCAAAGACAACCAACAATTGTATCCGGGCATGAGTTGCCGTGCAGAAATTATAACTGCGCAATCTGAAAATTCGTTAAACGTGCCTATTTCCTCAATCAGAAAAGAACAAGACAAATACTACGTATGGATGATGGTGAATAACAAGGCCAGTAAACACTATGTTGAAGTGGGTATGGCAACAGACACACAACAGCAACTCATAAGTGGCGTAACTAAAGGACAAACTGTTGTTACAGGCCCCAGCCGTGTTATGCAGGATATTAAAGAAGGCAGTGCATTACGTGAAAAACAAGGTAGCTAATCATGACATTACATGAGCAAGCATCTGTTATTGCCATTCGTAATGCCAGTAAAAGCTACATCATGGCTGATGACGCCTTTTTTGCCTTACGTAGGGTTAATTTACAGATCAATCGCAATGAGTATGTGGCTATAACCGGGCCGTCAGGCTCTGGAAAATCCACTCTGATGAATATTTTAGGCTGTTTAGATAACCCTAGCGAAGGTGAATACTGGTTAGATGGACAAAATGTAGCAAGCCAAAGCGAAACTGAACTCGCTGACATTAGAAATCATGGTGTGGGTTTTATATTTCAGAGCTTTAATTTGTTGCCTCGGGCCAGTGTTTTACAAAATGTGATACAGCCGCTTATTTACCGAATCATGCCTAATAATGAACGTAAAAACTTAGCCCTAGACGCACTCAAACGAGTAAGTTTAAGCGACAAAATTAAAAGCCTGCCTAACCAACTATCTGGCGGGCAGCGTCAACGGGTGGCTATAGCAAGAGCTTTAGTGACCAATCCAGCCATAATCTTAGGTGACGAGCCAACGGGTAATCTTGACAGTAAAACAACCCAAGACATAATGAATTTATTTGACGAACTACATGCTCAAGGCCACACCATTATTTTAGTCACCCACGAAGCGGATATTGCTCAACATTGCCACCGTGTTATTCGTTTAGTGGACGGCCAAATAGAAAGTGATACTAACAATCATAGAGACGCACATCATGACTAAGTTATGGCATGCCTTCTTTGAAGGCTCTAAAGCAGCCATGCAAGCGATTACCGCACATGGCATGCGCAGCGCTTTAACGACCTTAGGTATTATTATTGGTGTGGGGGCGGTGATTACAGTAGTCGCGATAATGGAAAGTCTTAGCGCCAATATTACGGACCAACTTGATGACCTAGGTAGTGACATGGTCACATTACGAGCCTACACCAACCCAGAACAAAAGATGCTCGGCTTTAGTAATAAAATTAGCTACTACGACTTTTTATTACTCAAAGGCAAAGCTAAATATGTGAGTGATATGACCCCCACAATGCGTGCCTTTAGCCTAGGTTCTAGCGTGCAATTTGGACGCAATAATACCCAAACCCAAATAATTGGTACCGACAGCAGCTACCAAGCAGTCATTCATGTGTACCCTGAATTAGGCCGTTTTTTATCTGAAAGTGATGATTTACGCCGCCGCCGTGTTGCGTTTATCGGCGCATCGGTTGCCAAAAAACTGAATATGCCGGATGATCCCACAGGAGAATTTATCAACCTCAGTGGTGATTGGTTCAGAGTAATTGGTTTAGCGGAAGAGCGCGGCAGCTTATTTGGATTTGACCAAGACAATTATATTATTGCTCCATTTAGCACAGTACGGTCGTTAAATGGCAGCCGCGCAACCAATAATATCGACATTATGTTTAGACCAAAAACAGGGGCCAGTTTAGAGACAATAAAAGAAAACATGCGGCAAATTTTACGACAAAAGCACAAATTAAGTGAAAACGATCCTGATCATTTTGAGTTTGTCACAGCAGAAAAAACCAAGAAACAATTTGCCAGCATTACTACCTCTGTCACTCTTGTCGCTTCTGGTGTGGTCGGTATTAGTTTATTAGTAGGCGGCATAGGTATTATGAATATCATGCTGGTATCAGTAACTGAGCGCACCAAAGAAATCGGTATCGCTAAAGCGTTGGGCGCTACCCCGCAATTTATTCTATTTCAATTTTTGATTGAAGCCCTTTTATTATCATTATTTGGTGGGATCATCGGCTTACTTTTAGGTTATGGGTTAGCCTCTTTGGTGGCTATATTTATGCCAGGTACATCTGGTGTAATGGTGCCAATGTGGGCGATTGGTTTATCCTTTGGATTTACTACCGCCATTGGTGTTATATTCGGGCTCGCCCCAGCGGTTAAGGCCGCTAAGCTCAACCCAGTAGATGCCTTACGTTATGAATAGAACCGATATAAAACAAAAATGGCAAGCGTATGTAGCCATCGTTTTTACCACGTCTAAAAGTTATAAAATAGCCGCAAGCTTAGGCTTCTTATTTAACTTTTTATTTAAATCATATATTTTGCAAGGCTTTGTGGCAGATGATATTCCATACGCAGCCATTGCCGTAAGAGCTGGACTTGATACTGCGTTACTTTTTGCTGTTGTGCACTTTTTTATACGGACTTATTTAAAAGTGATAATACTCAACGATCCCTTATCATGGCAAAAGAGTTTAACCTTTTTAGCTTTTTTAATTCCCATAGCCGCCTTAACTGTGGCGGGGGCCTTCGGTATTGGTCAAATTGAGATGTTAAAGTTTTCTGATGTAAATAGCCTGCAACTTATAAATAATGAAGGGGCTTTACAATTCAAATTATCAAAATTAAATTTTTTACTCATCGGACTGATTAACTCTCATGTTGTATTTGTAGTTTGGTCCATTATTTATTTGTTTTGGCATCAGCAACAAAACCGTAAAAAGATGCAACAAGAGATGCATCAAGCGCAAATTCAGCAACTCACAAATCAACTCAATCCACACTTTTTATTTAATGCTTTTAATAGTATTAGGGCACTTATTTATGAAGACCGAGATAAAGCCGCAGACACAGTCACACAGCTATCTGAGCTTTTTCGGATCCACCTACAGGCTCATCTAAAAGCCAAGTCAACGTTAGAAGAAGAGTGGCAAGTTAGCTCGCGCTACTTGGCAATTGAAGCGATTCGATTAGAACAGCGGTTACAATTAAATGTCGAGATAGACGAACAATTATCAGCACAATACTTGCCTACCTTAACGCTACTAATGTTAGTTGAAAACGCGGTTAAACACGGAATTACCCCCAATAGTGGACATGGAGAAATTAACTTGAAGGCCAGCAAAATTGACAATAAACGTTGGCAATTAAGTGTTGGCAATAGTGTGTATGAAATATCAAAAGCGGCGGGCACTCAAACAGGTTTAAAAAACATTAAACAACGGATGGAATTAATGTTTGGACAACAATATGTTTGGCAGCAACTTAACACTGACAATTATTTTGAAGTGAAAATGGAGTTACCGCTTGCTTAAGGTGCTAATAGTTGACGACGAAAGGTTAGCCAGAGTTGAATTAAACCGCTTATTGGCTAAATTTGACTTTGTGCAAGTGGTGGCCCAAGCCAGTAATGGCCAGCAAGCATTAAGCATACTCAGTAGCGAACACATTGATTTAGTTTTTTTAGACATACAAATGCCTAAAATGTCAGGGTTAGAATTAGCTCAACAACTCGACCCCACTACACATTTTGTATTTTGCACCGCATTTAATGAACACGCTGTAGATGCATTTTCACTGAATGCGCTCGACTACATCGTAAAGCCCATTAATAGTGATCGTTTAGAACAAACAATTAAGCGCGTTCAGGGCAAGATGGTTGGTGATGAAAAAAATGCCTTAGAATATTTGCCTGATGGCCACGGATTATTATTAAAAATAGGCGACAGTAGTCATATTATTCGCCTCGAAGAGATAGAGCGTTTTGAATCAATAGGTAATCATGTGGCGGTTTATACTATGCATGGAAAGTCATATATTCATTCTTCATTAACTAATGTTGAAAAACGCCTTAATCCTGCCCAGTTTTTTAAAACCAGCCGTAGTGAAATAGTTCGAATTGACAATATTCAGCGATTAGAAGAAGGCATGTCTCCAGGCAGTCTGGTAGCAATATTGACATCAAACCAACAAGTTGAAGTGAGTCGTCGCCAAGTACACACACTAAAACAACTGTTTAATGTGTTTTGATCAACTCAATAACTGCGTTTGTCACACGAGAAATAAGTGTGGGTGATACATCAGCGTCTTACATTTCTTTGAAGGTAGCGACGCTATCTCGCGTAGTCATACCCTTGGAATATAGATATAAAATCTTATCGTCCATAGAAGTAAAACGCGTTTGATTTTTCTTAACGAGCTGGGGCTCAAAGCTTGAGTCTCTATCCCGTGGCGCATCTAAATCGACTTCACCATCTTCCGTTCGAATGGTTTTAGATGAATAACCGTTACGGTGATTATCTTTATTAGGTCGTAATGGGGGTCGTAGTCAATTTAAATAATAATTTCCCTGCCAAACTGTTTTTTTGTAACGATTGAAAATTAACATCGCTTACGTCAGCAAGTCGCACCTACTGACATCGTAAGTAATGTCTCGACTGGTCGCTTTTACGGCAGGCTGTGTGAAAAATCAAATCCTCCAGTCATCGGCAATGATGGCATAGCTCCTATTCGCTCAGACTTGCCATACAAAAGGTTTCATCGACTGACAGCTTCATGCTATCTAAAGTCATTAGATTTACCTACGAGTCATCAGTTTGCGGTGGTAAACGACGAATTCACAGAAAGAATGTTATCAGCCATTAATGACTTGATGCTCGACATGCTAGCGGCTATTGCTAGAAAAGATTATGAAGATCGAAGAAGGCGGTAAAAGGAAGATATTGTCAAAGCTAAGTCTGAGGGTCGCTACCCTGGTCGACCACGTGAAGCAGAGTTACAGCTAAAAATTGAAAGCTTGTTGTAAGATAAGAAATCATATGACTATATTCAACATATTTTAGGTTGTTCTCGCACTACAATTTCCAAAGTTTCAAAGAAATTAAAATATGGAGAATCGAAGA
>Ga0307492_10000694_pt1 | contig 14066 bp, 16 predicted proteins | sample SI3LmetaG_FD_202365 | JGI IMG/M metagenome (GOLD analysis project Ga0307492, IMG submission 202365) | Sea-ice brine microbial communities from Beaufort Sea near Barrow, Alaska, United States - SI3L | ecosystem: Environmental > Aquatic > Marine > Coastal | place: USA: Alaska | collected 2017-05-06 | reverse complement strand
AACGGGCGTTAACGGTGACCAGCGCGATAATAGTTTGCCGGATTCGGGTGCCGTATTTGTTTATCACAGAAGTGGTGGCATATGGACTTTGCAAGCCTATCTCAAGGCATCTAACCCGGGGTCGGATGGTACTAGTCCTCTAATGGGAGATGGGTTTGGTACGTCTGTGTCAATATCGGGCGATACTATTGTTGTCGGTGCCCCCTTTGAAGATACCGTCCACGGTGGCGGTGACAATGGCAGCGGCGACCAGACGGGTGCGGTTTATGTCTTTACCCGGATCAATGGTCAATGGTCTGAACAGGCCTATATCAAAGAACCACCACCATCAGTACCGCTCTTCTTCGGGAGTGTAGTTGTGGTTTCGGGTGATACGATTGCTGCATACAGCAGTCACGATGGCCCCTTTGCCGCTTCCTTTCACAGTGTGCGTATTTATACTCGATCCAACGGAAACTGGAGCTTATCTCAGACGCTCAATAAAACAGGTGGTGAGAAGCTCTTCTTCTCTAGGGACATTTTAGCGCTAGATGAAGACATTTTAGCTGTTAGCTCTTCTGCTAGTATCGGGAGAGGGGGAGACGATAGCGGTAAAGTTGCTATCTATACACGAGCCAACGGCAGTTGGTCTTTCAATAAGGTGATTGCACCAGCGGACTTTAAAATAACGCCAACAAGGCCCAGAGATCAGAATGACTTTTTCGGTACGGATGTCGATATTTCTGGCGATACAATTGTGGTCGGATCGTATAATGAAGATAGTTCAGCAATCGGTGTTGACGGTGACCAAACAGATAACAGCGATAGGGATAGTGGTGCTGCCTACCTATTTTGGTAAGTAATCTTTTTCTCAGATTCCTACCCCCTTGAGTAAGGGATCAGGAATCCGTTGAGTAAAAATAATACTGAATAGAAACCACAACGTAGATTATGCTTTATCAATAGGTAAATGTTATGACATATTCAACCCTACAGGGCATTGCATTGAAACTGTCTCAAGAAGCGGAAATTACCGGAGCCAGCACTGGTGGTGGGGAATATAGTTCAAATATTGCTGTACATAGTGACAATGAGATAAATTTCGAATACCCCTGCTAGTAACTAATAGTGACAAAGCCGATAAAAGTAAGCACGGGCAAAGAGAGCCAGCTGTTCTCGAAGATTGCCCGGTGCGTTAAAGTAATTTCGTTAATCCCGATACTCAACCCCCGGAATAACACAAAGCATTTCAAACAATAAATTAGCGGCTGTCAGTGCAGTGTTCCCCGTCGTATCATAAGCTGGCGCAACTTCAACCAAGTCCCCTCCAATAACATCTAGTCCACGGCAACCACGGATAATCTCTAGCCCCTGGTGAATCGATAGGCCACCAATTTCTGGCGTACCAGTGCCAGCGGCATAAGCTGGGTCAAGCCCGTCGATATCAAAGGTGATATAAACCGGCCCTTCGCCGAGTTGTTCGCGCACTTCGGCCATCAAAGGTTTGAGTGATTGATACCAACAGTCTTCGGCTGTAACGACACGAACACCTTGCCTGCGTGGCCAGTCGAAGTCGTCGGCTTCGTAGCCTGTGGCGCGCAGGCCAATTTGTACCATGCGTTTTGGGACAACCAGGTTTTCTTCGATGGCACGTCTAAACGGCGTGCCGTGTGCGATGCGTTCGCCGAACATGGTGTCGTTGATGTCTGCGTGGGCGTCAACATGGACTATTCCAACAGGGCCGTACTTCTTGGCAATTGAGCGCAGAATGGGCAATGCAATGGTGTGATCACCACCCATGGTGAGCGGTTTACAGTTGTGGGCTAAGATGTTGTCGTAGGCTGTTTCGATAATGCCCATCGACTTTTCCAGATTAAAAGTATTAATCGCAACATCACCAATATCGGCCACTTGTAAAGAATCAAATGGCGCAGCCCTTGTCGCCATGTTGTAGGGGCGAATTAAACAGGATTCGCTGCGAATTTGGCGAGGGCCGAATCGAGCGCCAGATCGGTTTGATGTGCCAATGTCGAATGGTACGCCGATAAAAGCAACATCAAGATCCTTGGCATCAGGCACATGAGGTAGGCGCATCATAGTGGCAATACCACCAAAACGAGGCATGTCGTTTCCACCGAGTGGTTGATTAAATTTTGTGGTCATGTTGTTGTTCTCTCCCGTATTGATGGCCTTATATTGATAATTGTCGATATTCTCCAGGAAGAAGACCGTCTAACGACCAATCAGCTACCTGTGTGCGAATTAAGCGTAAAGTCGGATGACCCACCGCAGCGGTCATTCGTCTCACCTGACGGTTTTTGCCTTCTTTAATTTCAAGTTGGAGCCATTGTGTCGGAATCTCCTTTCGCTGTCGAATGGCGGGATCACGCGGCCATAGCCAGTTGGGCTGTTCGATTAACCGGGCACTTGCTGGGCGAGTCATACCGTCTTTTAGTTTTAAACCTCGACATAGGCTGAGCAGTGCTTTTCGGTTGGGAATATTTTCAACTTGAGCGAGATAACATTTCGATTGCTTGTGATCGGGATTGGCAATGCGGGCTTGTAACTTTCCATCGTCGGTCAATATCATCAACCCTTCGCTATCATAGTCGAGCCTGCCAGCCGGATAGACTTTGGGAATATCAATGTAGTCAGCCAGAGTCTTTTTGTCGCCAGATTCAGAAAACTGACTAAGCACCTGGAAAGGTTTGTTGAATAAGATAACTGAGGTCATAGTTTATTCAGTCGTTATGGAGCTTTTTTTAGTTGTTTGTAGATAAGTTCTCCACTTGTCACAACGAGCAGAGTCCATTTGATGAAAATTCATCATTTGTTGAAGCTGTTCAATATTGGCTGGCCTGCGTGATATCGATACCGAACGCATCGACTCAATATCACAATTGATGAGTGTTAACGCACTAGAGATGTCAAGTATTGCATCGTTATCGATGAGCGAACGCTGAACTTGGGCAGCATATCGGAATTTCATTCTGCCTACTTCATGCAGATTGGACCTAAGTGTTTTCAAATCGCCATATTTCCTCAATAAATTGGCGGCCGTCTTTAGGCCGACGAGAGGAATGCCAGGAATGTTATCAACCTTGTCACCGGTGAGCGCTAATTGATCAGCGATTTGCTCTGGTTTGACCTTAAATTTTTTCTTGATGGCATTGTAATCAAGCTTTTTGTCATCAAAAAATGTCCACCAAATATCACCTTCGCGTATAAGTTGAGTTAGATCTTTATCGGCGCTGAGGATGACTATCGGCAGCTCTGGAGAACGGTGCAGTTGTGCTAGCGTGCCAATTAAGTCGTCGGCTTCCCATTCGGGATTACTGACTTTGGAGATTCCCAGTTGCTCAACCCATTGTTGGCACCAGTCAAACTGTGGTTTTAAATTAACCGGAGTTGGATTTCGGTTTGCTTTGTATTTACTATAGAGTATTTTGCGCTCAGATTTTTTGCCACCCTGATCAAAGGCAAATACGAGCTTTTGTGGTGCTAATTCGGTCAATAGACGATAAACGAAATCGGTGAACCCAATGAAGGCCTGATTCTGCTGTTGATCGGTATTTAGCGTTTTGTGCTTTGCACCAAACCAGGCCTTATAGATAAAGATATTGGAGTCGACTAGAAACAATCGCATGAATTCATTCCGAAAATGGAGGGTTGGGATAAAAATAACGATATAGTCTACACCTGACTGCCAATACAGACGCGTTTTTGAAAATATTTGTTATACTTCTCGCGGTTAAAACTATCTTCCCAATTGATTTTAAAATATGCATCGAATTACTGTTTTACTCTTATGTAGCCTGTGTATTCAGCCGGCATTTTCGGCGACGTTACAGGAATTACAACGCCTGATTGGTCAAAATTCTTTTTCATCAGCCACAATCATGGGCGATCAGCTTTTGATTGAGCAACCGGGCAATGCCAGAATTCAATTTTTAACCGCCTATGCTTATCAGATGGATAAGCAGACAAACCGAGCAAAAGACCTTTACGAAAATTTGATACGAGAGTATCCCGAACTCCCTGAACCAAGAAATAATCTGGCGATGATTTACCTTAATCAGGGAAACTCTGATAAAGCCAGTGAACTACTAATCGATGCACTTAATACCAATTCAAGCTACTCGACGGCATACAATAACCTGGGCCGAATTTATCGTGGTATTGCCAGTGCAACCTATCGGCAGGCTGTTAGTGAATCTAACCAACCAGTAAAAATACCCAAAATTAAACTCGCAGCGCTCAGTAACTTGAGCTCAGTCGACCAATTAACGATAGTAACCAAACCAGCTTCTAGTTCGGTGGTGAATATTGCCAATGTTCAGACGTTACTAATAGAGCAAGTTAAAAATTGGGCTAGGTCCTGGAATGATAAAGATGTCCCTAGTTATACCAGTTTTTATTCGGTCGACCATCGCCCTAATTTTGAAACTCATAAAGCTTGGGTCGAGCATCGTCGTAAACGTATCATGCGCCCTGGGCCAATTAAAGTGATTGTGAGTGATATCGAGATCCGTGCACAGGGTGAAAACCGAGCTATTATAGACTTCAAACAAACCTATGACTCTCCCAACTACAGCGATAAGGTGTTAAAGCGGCTAGGCTTTCGTCGGATTGGTTCAAAATGGAAGATATCTGACGAACTAGTAATTTCGATATTATGAAAGCAATATTAAGCATCCTGTTATTGGTGTTATTTCAACCTCTATCTCAAGCGGCTGAAACAGCCCATGTCCAATCTGGATCAGATCTGTCAGAACCAAACCTATATGAGCAAGACATCCTCAAAACGATTAAAAAAATTCAGAGTCAGGAATTCGAACAGGCGCTGAATAGCACCCGCGACCTGTTAACGCAATACCCTAAAAGCCGACTCGGCCAAATGATTTATGCCGATTTGCTGCTCGCCAAAGCAGGGCCACTAAATGAAATCGGCTCAGGTATATTGACTGATAAAGCACAATACGACTTTAAACATGAAATTCAGCAGCGCTGGCAGCATGAAGGTAATACCGAGCATCAAGGACTTATTCCTGAAAATATTCTATTCCTGGCCAACGACCAACCTTACGTTATCGTGGTAGATCAGGAAAAATCGCGTATTTATGTGTACCGCAATGAGCAAGGTACACCCGTGCTAGAAGAAGACTATTTCATCACGATTGGATTAAAAGGTTACGGTAAGCAAAAGCGTGGTGATCAAAAAACACCCGTCGGTATTTATCATGTCACCAAAACCATTGATGGTGCCGAGTTACCCGATCTCTATGGGTTGGGCGCATTCCCGATTAGTTATCCGAATGTCTGGGATGTTCGAAAACAACGTACCGGTGGTGGTATCTGGATTCATGGCACGCCATCTAACACCTACAACCGTTCACCCTGGGCAAGTAATGGTTGCATCGTTGTTAGTAATCCAGATTTCGCGCACATGGATCAATACGTCAACTCCGACATTCATACTCCTGTCATTGTTGCGCAAGAGGTCAAGTGGTTGACGGTAAGTGAATGGCAACAACAGCGTAAAGACATGCTACAAGTATTAAGTCGCTGGATTACTGACTGGGAAAATAATAATCACAGTGTTTATCGCGAGCATTATTCAAAAGAAGATTATTTAGCCTATAGCCGAAATTTCAAAAGTTGGGACGGCTACAAAAAGTGGGTGAACCGTGAAAAAACTGATGTCAAAGTTGAATATAACAATTTGAATATATTTAATTATCCTGGTGAAGAAAACCTGGTCCTAATGCAATTCGCACAATCCTACTCCAGTAATAATTTGGATTTAGAGTCAGCCAAAGAAGTGTATTGGCTTAAGGCAGATGATCGTTGGCAAATTGTTTATGAAGGTACTCGTAGTTTCCCTAAGCCAGACACTCAAATCGTTCAGAATTAATTCGTTAAGGTGACATAAGCTATGGCTGAATTTACTTTTGTAATTGGAAACAAAAACTATTCATCCTGGTCACTTCGGCTATAGATATATATTTAGCACCAGGGCATCGCGTTCGACTAGGTTCATTTCTCGCTCTATAGCGACTCCATGATGGAGCAGATTAGTCCCTACTTATCGAATCACAAGGTACCAGTTCTCAAGTCTGACGAACTTGAAATCTTGGACTCGCTAGTCATCATTGAATATGTATCAGCCTATTGCCGACAGGATTCGACCAATACGTACCCAAAAATGCTAGCTGTGATTCGATCGCTTTGTGCCGAAATGCATTCGAGTTTTATCGCAATCCGTAACGAACTCCCAATGATTTTTAGACGCAAGCCCGTCGAACTAGCGATATCAAAAGATGGTTTAAACAATATTAAAGGAATACAAGCGCATTGGCAGTTCGCCGGTCAATATTCTGACGGAGATTGGCTATTGGGTCGTTTTAGTATGGCAGTCGCAATGTTTACGCCAATGGTACTTCGATTTTCACGCTACAAGGTAGCATTGCAATCAATAGCTGCGGAATATGTCGATTACGTGCTCAATGATCCATTAATGATGAAATGGGTTGAGGCAGGTAGTACCGAAACGCAGGTAATCGAACAAGAAGAGCGCTAGAGATAGTTAGGCAATATTCTGATTTTCGCTAAAAATTAAATTTTAGTTTAAAGAAATAGCTCCTTTGAACTACTAAGTAAAAGTGAGCAATTACCTACCCAAACCAATACCGGGATACAGCAGGCGAGACCTGCTGTTTGTGGTATTTGTCATTTCTCTGATATTTTCACTCTATCCGATTGCGAGCACCATCCAATTTGATAGGCTGGGAAGTTCTAAAAATAGACGTGCACCCCAATTTGAGCTTTATGATGCCCAGGGTAAAGTCGTTTCCATATCAGACTATCTCGGTAGTTATGTGTATCTAATGTTTGTCATACTCAGGTTTACCACCTTGAATCGATATCAAAGGCATTGAATCGACTGGATGTTCATTTTCTCTATCTAGCAATGGATAGCGAGCAGGATAAACCAGTTGCATTACGTGCTTACTTTGACGAGCGTGGTAAAAACTTCGTTAGTCTTCATGCAGATAATATTGTAAAAATGAGAATAATTGCAAAATAATATGAAGCCAGTTTTCTGATCAGCGGAAACCTCAAAAGTGATTTATATACTATTGAATACCCCGCTAGAATCTTCGTCATTGATCCAGAAGGTAAAATTCAGTTTTTTACTCAGGAAAGTCAATTGTTGAAGACAAAATATTAAAGGAATTTAATCTTATGGATACGACTATTTTAAAACCTTAATTACTGAGTACTACCGAAATACGGAGTTTTATTATGAATGTATCGCTAGAGCAAAGTCCCGACAGAAATGAATCATTACTAAAATATGAGCATTTGGTGATTTAATTTTAATGGTGTATTTACCCGTCGTTATGTTTCTGATCCCGATAGGATATGTCACATCTGTATTCGCAATTACGACTGCCTTGTTAATCGGGGCAATGGCTGGCATTGGCTATTATTTGATGAGAGGGAGATCTACCTTTGGTTTTTTTGCCGGTGTACTTTTGATGGGTTTTTCAGCGGTCATGATTCAAGCTCAACTAGGTCGCTACGAAATGCATTTTACATTTTCAGTGCATAGGCCATCACCCTTATTTTCAGAAATTGGTTAGCGGTCGCGATTCCTGTCCACCATATGTTGTTTACTTATCTACAATTAAATGATGTCACGTTAGCCGGAGTAACTATCTAAAGCATTTGCTAACGATTGTGGTTGGGGAATAACCACTGTACATGCCGCTTTTGTTATTTTTGAAAGTGCAATTCTGATTTATTTTTCGGTTATAATGCGTCGTGAAGAGCGCTTGACTAACGAATTGGTGCAGGCAGTGCAATTGGTGCAGCAACAAAAGGATTTATCTATAAGAATAGACACTCAGAATGAAGATGAGGGAGTCGCTTTTGAGTTCAATCTTTTACTGTAAAACTTTGATTCCCTAACGACCAATATTCAAAATTCCAGTAAAGCGAATGATCGAACCACTCAAGATTTCGATCAATCACTGAATGAATGAATCGTAATCTGTAATCATGAATCAAAATGACAAAACAGAAGCAGTTGTCGGTGCCATGTTGCAAATGTCGAGCTCGACTCAGCAATTGGTCGGCCATATCGAACGTGTTTCTAATGAAACCATTAGTGCTAATATACAGGCTGATGCTGCTTCGAAAGACATTACTTCAGCTGTAAACTTTGTGCAAAAGTTGGATTTATCAATTTCACAGACCACGGGTTCTCTTAACCAGCTGTCTAAAAGTGCCGAGAGTATTGGTAGCCTAGTCGATGTTATTAGTGGTATATCTGAACAAACCAACCTATTGGCTTTAAATGCTGCATTTGAAGGGCCAGAGCAGGAGAATTGGGTCGTGGTTTTGCGGTTGTTGCTGACGAGGTAAGAGTCCTCGCCCAGCGCACTCAGAAACCAACGGGTGAAATTCAAACCGTTATCGAAGCTCTGCAGGGGCAACCCATGAAGCGGATACCAATAAAGGTAAAGATCAGGTGCTGACCGATGATTCTGTTCAGGGAATTATGAATACGAATGATGCGTAACAACAAATATTCCAGGCTATTAAACGGGTTAACGAAATGAGTGATCATTTGAATCAAACGGCCAGACAACAAGAGGTAACTATCTCTTCAGTGAATGAAAACATGTCCTTAATCTCTGATTTGAGTACTCAGTCAATGGATAAAGTGACAGATAATCTGAAAAACGTTTCAACATTAAATAGTATTAATCAAACTTTAACGGAATGCATTTCGGGTTATAAGCATTCTTAAAGCTATTATGTGATTGGCTGCTCGGTTCTGAGGCCGAGCAGTTTTCATCAGTTGATTGAGCATGGGACTTATTAACGATGCTCCTAAGTAACTTTTATAGCGTTACTGTTTTACGGCCTTTAAAACCACAAATTTCTTGTTACTGGTTACCATCTCACAATTGCCAAATACTTTTTTGACCTTGGTGTGATAGCCCAAATGACGATTACCTACCACGTAGAGCGCAGCACCCTTTCTTAATACTCGGCGTGAATCAATAAACATTTGCCATGCAATGGCGTCACCGATAACGTTCAATTGATGGAATGGCGGATTGTTTAATACCAGGTCGATACTTTCATCCTCTACACCTTGCAGGCAATCGGTAACTTTAAAATACGCTTTGATGGATTTACCAAGCGCCTCACCAAAATTTTGTTTGGCAGAGCTAATCGCCATGTAAGACTCATCAGCAAATACAATACTCGAAGGCTTATTTAGCGAGGTAGCGATGATTCCCAATACACCGTTACCACAACCCAGGTCGGCAATATCACGATATTGTTCATCAACAGGCATATGCTCTATTAATAGCTGACTGCCTTCGTCTAGTCTGCCGCGACTGAACACATTAGCATGGCTACTAATGTTAAATGTGCGGTTAGTTTCGAGCACAAAACGATCGGTAGAATTGGCGAGCGCAACCTCTAGCGATAAATCAGGCGTAGCAAATATAAGACGCGATTTTTTCCACGCCAGTGACGTCGTAGTAGGGCCGATTATATTTTCAAACAGCTGCAACGTTTTATTATGAATCGAACGAGACATACCAGCTGCAATGATCTTAGTACTGGCGTCAATAGAGGGTTTTAATAAGCGTAATTGAAACTCCAGTAAAGCATGCGACTTGGGCGTTTTGATCAATACCAGATCAAACACTTTGCCTGGCAGGCTTAGGCCATTATTGAATTTAATAGCTGAGTCGTCGATCTCATTAGCGGCTAGATTTTCCATCATCGCCATTTGGGCCAGATATGAATCCGACATCGTAGTGGGCTGATGTTGGGCCAAAACAACGCTTAAAGCTCCAAAAGCATCATTGATAATTAATAGATTTACCGGCTCATTTAACAAATTTTGTTCATCAATATGCTTGAGTATATACTCGTCTGCAGATTCCCAGGCCTGCAACTTTTCATCTAGCGGCTTTCGATTGAGCTCAAATTCACCCTGCGAAACAGAAAGCCCAGTTAACGACTTTGATGATGGTTGTTTGTTATCTGTGGGTTTTTTCATAGAGCTGCTTACAAGATTTGGGTTTGCGCGAAGGCTACCACAATATACCCCGATATAATTGGATCAAAAAAAACAAATAGTAGAGTGGGCTGTCTTCTAATCGATTGTTTTTGTCGAAGTCTTTATAAACTAGGCATTTTGTTTAGAACGGGTGCAGTGATTTTGCTTGTAATGCTGTCTATTTTCTTGGGCTTACTTTCAGACAAGAGACACTTAAAGCTATCTAACTCTATTGGTATAGTTTCTGTACATTGATCTGATGTATCATAATTGGCCATCAACTAGATAGAGAAACGCAAATCCAATGGCGTTCTTACATGAAGAAATAATAACCTGCCCTTATTGCAATGAGTCGATCACTATCCTCATTGATCCAGAAGATATTGACCAAGAATATATCGAGGATTGTCAGGTCTGTTGCAAGCCAATTAACTTTGCAGTTTCTTTAGGGGCAGACGATGAGGCAACTGTTTTGGTACGTGATGAAAATGAAATCGTCTACTAAAGCATATGGGCTGCCAAGCATTGTCAATAATAATTTTGGCAGCTTTAAGCCCTAAAAGATAAGCACCGTGGGTAATTGCCAGGTAATTGAAGTTAGTGTGTTCTACGAAAACAATAGGCGTTCTTGAATCGGTTTACTGAAACCATCAAACTGGCTGATACTTAAACGAGGTCTTAGAAAACTATAAGCACCCAATGTAAAGGGGGCAGTGCGCTAGTTGGTACGTAACATTTGTATCGGTTTAGTTACCTCATCTTGCCAAACGTTGCAAAGTACATCGAGTGCATTATTGGTAATTTCAGAATCAGACATTTCATCTGCGGTTAATGCATAGTCCCCACGCTAAGGCCTAGTAGAATATTTTCGTCGCTGAATGTACTGTAATTCTTCTGGTAATTTCAACGGCCTTTTGGTTTGGTAGCCATTTCGAAGTATTGACTATCAACGTCCCAGAATGCCTTAACGAACTTCAAGGCGAGTTTCGTTACTAAACCAAATCCGATTTTATTAATGCTGTTTTGAAAGCGTGTATTTTTGTGAGCCGTGAATAAATTCTGCGGATGGATTGACATTTGTCCTGGCTTTAAAATCTGGTCCGCCGCGCTTGCCTCATCGATTTCTTTTATGTCCTGTCCAGGCGTTAGTGTGATGCCTAAGATTCTGATAGACGCCAATAAAGTTCGAAATCATCATCTCAGTAAATACCTGCCAAGCCTGTGACCAAGGCCCATTAAACTAAAGCTCGGTGCGATTCCCCAAGGTTCAGGAATAACAGAAGCATCACAAACGTAAAGCCCATTCACCACAGTTTCTAGATTGCTATCCACAAGATCACCAATTTTGGCCCCCCCTCCTGGGTGTGCGGCAAAGTGATGAGAATTAAATACAGTCTGCGCCCCTGCCGCCAACAGAATGTCTCGAGCTAGGTTTGTGCCTGTGGCGAGGCGCTGACGGTCGTCATCGGTTAATGTCTTATTGACCCATTTAGATCCAATTTGTCCACCTAAGTCATCCTTTATCTTAACCATTACCGTGAGCGTCTTTCTGTGTGCCAATAACCGATTGATACGCCCAACCTGTGTACAAAAGGCTTGGTACAAAGGTTGAGGAAGTGTCAAGTCTGACAATGTAATACCCTGTTCAGGTAGTTGTAAGCCGGCCGCCATCGGCACTTCCCTTCCAGCATCTTCTGTCTTACCGGCAAGGTCATTTACCGGTCCCATCACAGCTACTACCGGATCAACAAAATAATTTCGGCCAGCATTTTTAAACCCTGAGTTTTGCAAAATGCGCGGTGAGCCAATACCACCAGCAGCGAGAACCACATTTGCGGTGTTAAGCTTGTGTCGCACACCATCCTTGGTATATTCGACTCCATTTACCTGGCCATTGTTATAGGACACCTGCGAGACTTTAGCACCGGTGAGCAATTTGGCAGACGATGTCGTTGCTGCATCAATAAAATCGCGGGCTGTAAATTTGGCATCGTAAGGGCAGCCGTAAGTACAACGTGGGCAGGCTGCTCGGCATTGATCAATATGGATAAATTTTTCGAGCTTTTGCCAGTTTAAATCAAGGGCGTGAGCGCCAGACTGAATCCGTTTGGCCATCGGACCTACGAGGTGATCAGGCAATATATTAATCGGCAATTGCTCGCGCAAGGTTTTGATATTATCACTCAGATCAATGCCATATTTTTGGAATAAAGCCTGAGGTGGTGTCATCGCGGTGGCAAAGTTAATCGCCGAACTACCGCCTGCTGTAATGCCCCGCATCAGTAACGACATATCTGAATGAACAAAAGCCCCTTTGCCTGGTACTGCTGCAATAGCAAGCATCTGGCCAAACTCACCTCGTAAAGGTGCTGCATCACCCCATTCAAGCATCACTACCGATTGCCCGCCCTCAGCAAGTGTCTTAGCTACCGTTGCTCCACCAGGGCCAGTGCCAACAACGATGGTATCCACTGACAAATGTGGGTCCAATGCTTCAGCACTGACAGATAACATTTTTGAACTGACAGGCATCAAATTTTCCAGATTTTATTTTAGATTAAGGGGCGCTTGCAATGACACTAAGTTACTCGTCTCCTTATGTTGGCTAACAGCGGTATGACGCTTTTTACCTAATTTAACGCTATTGGGAAGTGTCTCCTATTTCTTATAACAGGCCAAGGACATTATTTCTGTTCTGCTTTAACGCCGTCGCTACCCGTTTTTTTTTCAACCAATACGGCATGACTACGCTGTACAAACTCGCGAACACCTGCTGGAAATAAACCGATACGATATTCATGATTCTTAATTTCTTTTGGGACGCCGTCAAACATGATATTACTCCAATGAATGAAATAAATGATTATCTCGTTAGTTTTGATTAATAGGCAGCTGCTAGGAGAAGCCTTGCCGACACTGCCTGTCGCGCAGGAGTCAACCAATTACGTGGTAATGGAACAAGCTAAGGAAATGCTTAATAACACTACCCCTCATTAAGCATTAACTTGGAATACTAGAATGATATGTGAAGGGTATTTGAAAAATATGAGGTGGTATTGCTAGGTAAATTTATGCTTAACCCCGGCTGTATTGATAGCCAACTTCGGAGTGGCTATTGATGATATACAAATTTTCGTGAATCAACTGAAGAGTCTAGTTAGAAGGTTCAAGCGTCCTAACAGTTTTGCGACAAGCTGATCAGCCCATTTTTTATCAATCCAGCCCGTTTAATGGCTTATTAGAAGTGGATTAAACTTCATCAGAACCTAAAACTAAAACTTTTCCAGTCCTGATTTTATCGACCATTACCTGCGTATCATTCTGCAGCTGATCGACAACGTCATGGTTAAGCAGGGTGTTTTCGTCATATTTATATGACCATTCAAATAGCTTAAGCAATGCAGGCATAAGGTCCTTGCCCTTGTCGGTAAGCTGGTAGATGGAATTTCTCCGGTTGTCTTCATCACGACGTTTAAATAAAAGTCCATCTTGTTCCATCTTGACTAGCTTGTTTGCAAGAATATTGGTGGAAATTTTCTCTGAAGATTTCAATAAATCACTATAGCGACTCTTTCCACGAAACATGAGGTCGCGCAAGATTATAAAAGTCCATTTGTCACCAATTATCTTTGCGGAATAACGTACTGGGCAGCCGTTCCACTTTGATTTATCAAGTTTCATTTATACTGCAAGTCGTTGACATAGGTTCTACTTCCACTTTGCCTTCCTTTACTAATGTTAAATTGACCCTACTAAAACAGCTTTTCTATCTAAAGTAAACTCTAATAATACAGCTTAGATGTTCGTTATTTACGATCTGTGGTTTTTTTGTGAACTAGCAAATTGAGGTGGTGCAGCAACAGGACATCTTACAGGCGCTATCGACGCTCCAGTAATTTAAAGGGCTTCGACCCACGCAGTTAAATGATGCAAAAAAGTATAGCTCGGTTTAGCGGGCCTATCACTTATCCATTAATCTGACGCATGTGCCTTG
>Ga0307492_10000693_pt1 | contig 14077 bp, 12 predicted proteins | sample SI3LmetaG_FD_202365 | JGI IMG/M metagenome (GOLD analysis project Ga0307492, IMG submission 202365) | Sea-ice brine microbial communities from Beaufort Sea near Barrow, Alaska, United States - SI3L | ecosystem: Environmental > Aquatic > Marine > Coastal | place: USA: Alaska | collected 2017-05-06 | reverse complement strand
CACTAGTTATTATCAGTAAAACTGCAATAATGGCAAAACCGCCTATTATTTTCATTGCTACCGTTAAATTCATAAATGTCCCCGTGTAAAATGGATAGTATTAAGTATGTGTTTAAACTAAATGAACAGCTACGACCTTAAATGTAGAATTACAAATTCAAAGCCTATAGTTATATATCACTTAAAATTATTATCGACTGTTCTTATTAAACATTTAGCTATAAAGTTCAGTATAACAAGCTTAATCTATTTTTCATCTTTAGTTATTGCTTTATCGTAAGTTTTTTAATTTTCTTATCATCGGTGCGAATGTTCTGTAAATAATTTCTTATCAGACCATCTTAATAAAGTTAAATAACCGCCCCAGACACAACCGGTATCGAGAGCATGGATGCTTTCAGCTGAACAGTGTCCCATTAATGAAGCCCAATGACCAAATATCCAACTGTAATCCTTGTGGCCAGGAGAAAATTCAAACCAAGGTTTAATATGAACAGGTGCTTGCTCAATGGGAAGTTTACAGGAAAATTCTAATGACCGGTCAAGGTGGCAATATCGCATTCTGGTCAGTGAGTTAACCGTGAAACGAAATTTTTCATGAGATGTCTTAGCTAAAGACCATTGTTTAGGTTCTTCACCATACATCACTTTCAACCATTCACTTCTTAACGTTGAAGCTAAGTGTTTATTTACTTCGTTTGCTTGTTCAATCGCTTCTTCAGGAGACCAAAAGGGAGGTAGACCAGCATGGCTCATGTATACATTTTCATTAGGGAGTTTTTGAATAAGCGGTTGCTTTGCTAACCAATCCATCAAATCATTAATATCTGAAGCGGCTAATAACTCATCAAAAAAATCAGAAGGTTTTGCTTTTTTAATCCCTGCGTGAATGGCTAATAAGTGAAGATCGTGATTGCCTAAAACCACTTTAGCACTATCACCCAGTTGTTTTATGTATCTGAGTGTCTTTAAGGAATCTGGACCTCTAGCGACAAGGTCACCGGCAAGCCAAAGCTCATCTTTTTCAGGCGTAAAAGCGACTTGAGCCAGTAACGCTCGTAGTTCATGGTAGCAACCTTGAACGTCTCCAATAAAATAAATGGCCATATACTTGAGTATCGCTATTAATTAAGAATTAAAGGCTGGGCTAAACCGAAAACGGGTATTTCAACTTGTTGTAAATTTTTATCATCACTGAGCATTTGATAATGCCCTTGCATTGTTCCAACCGGTGTTTTTAAAATGCAACCACTCGTATAGGTAAACGTCTTATCTGGCGCTATTAATGGTTGTTTGCCAATGACACCTTCTCCGACAACCGTTGATGTTTCATTGTTACCATCAGTTATCAACCAATAACGAGATAACAATTTAACAGACTGGTTGGTATTGTTGGCAATACTAATGGTGTAACTGAACACATAGTTTTTTTCATTCTTAATAAACTGAGATGCAATATATTTAGTTTGAACGCTCACCGAAATATCATCTTCTACTTCAATGGGTTCTAGGTTACTTGATGGTGAGTTTACCTTCATAGTTCAACCGGATTATCTGTTAAGAAATTGGCAAGTTTGATGTAGTCACTCACTGGTAAATTCTCAGCACGTAGCGTAGCATCAATGCCTAAATCAGCTAATTGCTCAACCGTAAATAACTTTTTAAAGCTATTTCTAATCGTTTTTCTCCGTTGATTAAATGCCGCTAAACAAACTTGGTTTAGCGAAGTAATATCTTTAACGGGATTTTTAATTTCACCATGAGGGATTAATCGTACTATCGCAGAATCAACTTTAGGCGCTGGTTTGAAAGCTTCAGGACCAATTTGCATAACAGGAATAACCTGACATTGATATTGAGTCATAATGGAAAGTCGACCATATGCTTTACAATTTTCGCTGGCAGCCATTCTTTCAACAACTTCCTTTTGCAACATAAAGTGCATGTCTTTTACGCTATCTTTGAAAGTAAGCAGATGAAAAATTAATGGCGTTGAAATATTGTAAGGTAAATTGCCAAAGATCCTTAAAGGTTTTTCTTTAGTCGCTATTTCACTGAAATCGAATTTCAATGCATCAGCTTCATAAATTGTCAATTTAGAGGCAATAAAGGGGTGATGACGTAAACGATGAGCAAGATCTCTATCCAGTTCAACCACAGAAATAGCACCCGCTCGTTCAATGACAGGCTCGGTCAATGCCCCTAAGCCTGGGCCAATTTCAATAAGATTTTCACCCGGTTCTGGATCAATAGCATCAACAATTTTACTGATAACACCTTCGTCATGTAAGAAATTTTGTCCAAAGCGTTTTTTAGCCTGATGGCCTAAATGGGTTTTATTATTCATAATTGATTATTTGCTAATTTAATTGCGGTGGTGATAGCTTCAATAAAGCTTCCTGAATCAGCTAAGTTAGTACCCGCTAATTCAAGTGCTGTTCCGTGATCTACCGAAGTTCTAATAAACGGTAAACCTAATGTAATATTAACCGATGATCCAAAGCCTTTATATTTCAATACGGGTAAACCTTGATCGTGATACATCGTTAAAATTGCATCAGCATTACTTAAGTACTTCTCTTGAAATATAGTATCTGCAGGCAATGGACCTATAACTTTAATACCTTCAGCCTTTAATTCATCCAGAGCGGGAATCATCACGTCTATTTCTTCTCGGCCTAGATGTCCATCTTCACCTGCATGGGGATTTATACCACAGACATATATTTTAGGTTCTTTTATGCCGAATTTATTAATAAGGTCGGTATTGAGAATACGCGTCACTTTTTGTAAGCGCTCTGCGGTTATCGCTTTAGCAACATAAGCTAAAGGAATATGCGTTGTAACCAAAGCTACCCTTAAACCTTCTGTTGCTAACATCATCACGACATCAGAACAATTAGCTTGGTTAGCAAAATACTCAGTATGCCCGCTAAAGGCGATACCTGATTGATTGATTAGTCCTTTATGAACAGGACCCGTAACAATGGCATCAATTTCACCAGAAATATTCTTTTCGCTGGCAATTCTTAACGTTTCAATGACATAAGCGCCATTTTCGGTATTGAGTTCACCAGGAATACAAGCATCAGCCATATCGACTGAAAGTATCGTTATCGTTCCTGCTTTTTGTGGTTTTGCATCAGCCTCATTATCATAATCAATGAGTGTTAATGGTAAACCTAGTTTATCAGCTCGTGCTTGCATTAACTTTTTACAAGCGACAACAACAAGTTCAACAGACCAGTCTTGTTGAGCAATTACAATTGTTAAATCTGGGCCAATTCCCGCAGGTTCACCTGGGGTAATTGCGATACGCTTTGTCATTATTGGCCATCTCGCTTGAAGATTTCAACGTAGGCTTCATCACGAAGTTCTTTAATCCAACGTGCACTTTCTAGCCCAAACTTTCTATTAAATAGAATTCTATGCGCCTTGTTTTCATTCATTTGTTTTGTCGCATCAAGAGTTCTTCGACCGGTTAATTCCACTAAATGCCAACCAAATGAAGACCTAAAGGGCTTATGTATTTCATCAATCTTCAAACGCGCTAGCGCAGCCGCGAATATAGGGTCATAATTATTTGGGTCTGACCATCCTAAATCACCACCTCTCACTGAAGTAGGTCCTTCAGAGTGCTCTTTTGCTAGATCAGCAAAATCAGCTTCCCCTGCGTTAATTTGATCCATAAAACCTTGCAGTATATCTTCTGCTTTTGCTTCGCTTAAAATAACGGATGGTTCTATCAATATATGTCGTGATTTCACTTCTTCTACTTCAATTATTTCACGACCCCGAATATCTATAACCTTTACAATACTAAAACCTAAACCTGTTCGGATAGGTCCTAAAACCGTTTCTTTCTTCTCTCCATCAATGATTGAGGAAAATAGCGTCGGTAATTCATTGATATTTTTCCAACCTAAATCACCACCTTGTAAAGCATTGGAACCACCTGAAGACGCAATCGCTATTTGTGCAAAATCACTACCATTATTGAGTAATTCAATCACTTTTTCAGCACGCACTTTAGCGGCGTTCAAATCATCTTGTGTTGCTTCAGCGGGAAACTCAATAAGTATATGCCCTAAACGATATTCAACATCCGTATTAGTTTGTTCTTTCATCGAAGACATTAAATTGGCCACGTCTTGTGGTGAAACATAAATACGACGTTGAACACTATTACGGCGAACTTCACCTGCAATAATTTCAGTTCTTACGACTTCACGGTATTTCTCATAATTGGTACCATCTTTAACCATATTTTGACGAAATTGTTCCAAACTTTGGTTATTATCTTTAGCCAGATTAGTTAGCGTTTCATCAAGCTGGGCATCACTCACTTGCACACCCATACGTTCACCAAGTTGAGTGATAATGCTATCGTTTATCAACTTGTCAATAACTTGAGTTCTCAGCACTTTGTCTGATGGTAAACTTTGACCTTTTGATGCAGCTTGTTCTTTAATCGTAGTTATTAAGTCTAATATTTCAGACTCTAAAACAACCCCACTATCGACGATAGCGGCGACCCTATCAAGTTCAACTTGTTGTGCATGCAATGGAAAAAAAGAAGTTATCGCAAAAGCGCTGGTTAAAAGTAAAAATTTCAATGATTTTTTCATGTATCGTCTATTTCTTATATTTAATTATTGAGAAAGTAAGGGCGTTTGTAGCCAAATATACTTGAGTTGAACATATCTGTAATGTCTTTTGTTCTCATGCTAAACCTTAGCATGAAACCACTATTAAATTCATCGCGATTTTCATTATTACCCGATGGTTCATCAAAGTTTGCAGTGATATGACGATGATAAGCAAAACTAAGTGACCAACAACAACTTTGGTACTGTAAACCTACATAACTTTCTATGCTTCTATTTTGTTGTAAGTCTTGGGTTATTCTAGAAATAAGTTGCCAATTCTTATTTATTCTTACACTCCCTGCCAAAGATAATTGTTCTAATGTTATACCTGAGACATCACGAGTATATCGATGGTTCAATTGAATTGTTTGATTTTTTCCAAAAAGATAGTCGACACTGGTTTGACTCTTATTGGTAAAATCGTCTTCTGTATTATATTGAATGTCACTGCTAAACTGCCAGTTTCTATTTATACGGGCAAACACTTCTAAGGCAAGTGCTGACACATCAGCCGCACCCCCTTGGTTTTCATCAAGGATAAAATTGCTATCATTAAGATAAACGATGCGACCTAAACTCAATCGAAACTGCTCTTGATTAGCACTATCTAATAAACGACTTGTGACGCCCCAAGAATATTGATTCGCTTGTGCAACACGGTCTAAACCACTAAAACGTCGGTCACGAAAGAGACCATCATAATCATCTTGAAGTGTTGTTGTATCGTAAACACCGATATTACTTTGATCTTTATCAGGAATATATAAATACTGTACTTGAGGCTCTAAAGTTTGTGTGAAGCTATTTCCCCAAAAGCGTGTTTGTCGATCAAAATTAACCCCTCCATGAAAACGTGCTTTTGGTAATATTCTGCTCACGCTTTCTTCAAGTTCACTCCCTAAAGGAATATTATCTTGCTCGTAATGTGTATGTAATACTTTAAACTCAGAATTAAGAAACCATGCTGGCGTAACAATAGGAAAAGTGAAACCCGCTTCTACATGATAACGCCTTGCTGTCGGCATAGTATTGTCTGCGGTTTCAAAGTTGGTAATCTCTGAATATACATCAAATAAACCGTCCAACAAATTAATTTTTTGGTGGCTATTGAGCTCCAGTTGAGCAAGCGCTTTATAGTTAGTTTGATTGTCACCTAGTACTTCAAAATCTTGTAATCGAATCTTAGCTTGCCAACTCTCAGCGAAATATGCCAGTTCACCCGTTTGGTATAAATAGGCATCATTATCATTGTAATGTTTAGTGCCAACATCAACCAAATAATTGTCATCACTTATCGTTGTGTAATCGATGTAGAGTCTAAAATTTTCAGAAAATGTACCAATATGCTGCAGTCGAAATAAATAGCGAGCATCAGTATTATTCTGTAGTTCATTATCTTGGTCTAAATACTCGAAATCAAATTGCCCTTGTTGATCTTCTTGCAAATAACGAAACTCAGTACTTAACAACGTACCTCTTTTTGACATGTATTTCGGCGTAAATGTTGCATCCATATTGCGTGCAATATTCCAATAATATGGCATTGCCGTGGTAAAACCAGATTTACCCGATTTATCAATTTCTGGGTATAAAAAGCCAGATTGTCTTTCTTCACCAATAGGGATCGTAAAATACGGCAGATAAAAAACCGGTACATCGAATACTGAAAATCGGGCATGATAAGCTTCTAAATATTTTTCAGTTTTAGAAATGTTAATTTCACTGGCGTTGAGTTGCCAATCAGGTGAAGAACCGTAACAAGTGGTAAAAGATGAATCGACTAATGATAACGTCCCTTTTTTAGAAACAGCAATTGTTCCTGCACCTCCATGCCCAGCCATGCCAACAAGTTGATATTGAGTATTTTTCAGTGTTGTCGTATTTAGTGCGTCGCTAATATTTAACTGTTCAGCAAAAATATCAATGCCTTTATTCTGGAAGTGAATATCTCCTATTGCATTGATTGATGAGTTTTCTCTATTTAGCTCGATCTCATTAGCAAGAACAGTCTGTTGATTATTTAACAACATAACATTACCGGTAAATCTGGCGACTTTATTTTTATTAATACCCGAACTATCGGCCAAAATAGTAATTGTTTTACTCTTTTGAATTGATTGAGGCTCGGTTAATTGAGGATAAGTTGGAATAGAGCATTGAGCCATATCATCAATATTACGAGTCACTTGTTCAGCAAAACTATATTTAGCTATTGATAAACAAGAAATTATTAAAATTAAATAGCGCGGAAATGACATTAAAAGTCCGATGGATGAATGATTAAAGCAATATAAATAAAAGCGAGCAACATTTTATACTCAAACACTTAAATAATATAGCAATTTTCTTTAGGGTGCTAATTCGGTATATTAGCCATACTTGTGGGTATTGCTGTTTAAGCCACTTAAAAAAATCTCTCTTTAATAAAAATACTTGAGGAATAAAAACTTGCCAAGCTCTCGAATTCAAATGCTTCGTCAATGGTTGAATCAACATTTTTCAGACGAAAATATTCAATTGACGCCTTTGACAGGTGATGCTGGATTTCGATGTTACTATCGCTTTACCCACAACAGAACTTCGTTCATCGCTGTTGACGCACCTGCTGACAAATCAAATAATGATGCTTTTGTATTTATGCACGATTGTCTACGTAAACAAAACATCTTAGTACCTGAGATTGTCGCCGTTGACTTATCATTGGGCTTTTTTTGTTTAGCTGATTTTGGCGACATACTTTTGGCTGATATATTAACGCATGAAAACATGGCTATTACTTATCATAAAGCCATTAAAATATTACTTGCTCTTCAATCTGGCTTATCTAAAGACACAACGAAATTACCTCATTATGATAAGGCATTCGTGGAGCTTGAACTCAATATATTTCATGAATGGCTATTAGCCAAACACTTATCACTAACGTTAACCGATAATGAAGAAAAACAATTAACCCACTGTTTTTCTATTCTAACTGAAAACATGATGAGTCAACCCCAAGTATTGATTCATCGTGATTATCATAGTAGAAATATTATGGTATTAGAAAACAATGAATTAGGCATTATTGATTTTCAAGATGCGGTTATTGGCCCTATTACCTATGACATTGTTTCATTATTACGCGACTGCTACCTCAAATGGCCTGATAAAAATATTGCACTGCTCCTTACCGACTATATTGATGCAATTGCTAAGCAGTATTCATTACCCCCTATAACTCGCGAACAATGGCAGCGCTGGTTTGACTTAACGGGCATGCAACGACATATTAAAGCCAGCGGTATATTCGCTCGTTTGTATCACCGTGACAATAAAAGTGGCTACTTAACTGATATTCCACATACTCTTAACTACATTGTCGACATAAGTGAGCAATATCCAGAATTAGCGTTTATACATCAACTTTTACTGAAAAAAGTGATACCTGCGATGGAAGCATTAAATGAGAGTAATATAAAATGAAAGCGATGATTCTAGCTGCTGGACGCGGTGAACGCATGCGTCCATTAACAGATCATTGTCCGAAACCTTTACTTAAAGTTGCTGGCATCCCACTCATTGAACATCATATTCATAAATTGGCACGATGTGGGATCACAGAGATCGTTATTAATTTTGCTTGGTTGGGAGATATGATATCCACTTACTTAGGTGATGGTAAAAAATTTGGGGTTCATATAACCTATAGCCCTGAAAAAAATGGCGCGCTTGAAACGGCAGGAGGAATTATTCAAGCTTTACCTTTGTTAACTCAAAATAATAATGAACCTTTCATGCTGATTAATGGTGATATATTCACCGATTTTAACTTTGATGAAATGCCAACTTTAGCCGATAACTATTTAGCCCACATCTGCTTAGTTAACAATCCTGAACATAATAAAAATGGTGACTTCACCTTTAATAACAATGAATTGAAAAACATTAAACCTAAAGAAAATTCAACGTTCCAAAGTGAATCCACTTATACTTTCAGTGGCATAAGTGTTTTTAGACCTTCCTTTTTTAAAGGTGAAAAGACCTCACAAACGTTAAAATTGGGTCCTATGCTCAAAAAAGCAGTTAGCGAAGGAAAGGTTTCTGCAAATATACTCACTTGTGCATGGACCGATGTTGGCACACCAGAGCGTTTAGCGAATCTAAATAAATAAACAATACAAACAGGTAATAGTAATAATGAGAATATGGGGAAAACTTTTAGGTTTTATATTTGGCTTTATGCTGAGTAAGAATCTTATTGGTGCACTAATCGGCATGTTTATCGGCCATACTTTTGATAAAGGCAGAGGTCTAAACTTTAGTGGATTATCTGGTGCAAAAGGGTCTGAAAATCAACGTCAATCGGCGTTTTTTTATACTTCTTTTTCTGTAATGGGCTATATGGCCAAAGCTAATGGCTTGGTGTCTAAACATGAAATTCAATTTGCTAATGCTTATATGGATAAATTATCACTTCAGGGTGAGTTAAGACAACAAGCTCAAGACGCCTTTCGAGAAGGTAAAATGGCTGGATTCCCATTAAACGACCGTCTCGCTAAATTTAAGCAAGCCTGTGGAAATCGACATGATTTATTATTACTCTTTTTAGAAATTCAAATTCAAGTCGCTTTTGCAGATGGGACATTAGACAACGACGAACGTCAAGCTTTGCATGCTATTGCTCAACAATTAGGTTTTTCAGCTAAAGAGCTAGACCAACTATTAGAAATGATCATCGCCGGTGCGCAGTTTCATCAAGGACAATCAGGAAAAAGCACTCAGTCTCAATTAGAGAATGCTTATAAAGTGCTTGGGGTTACGACGGAGACCTCACAAGGAGACATTAAGAAAGCTTACCGTAAATTAATGTCACAACATCATCCTGATAAGCTAGTCGCTAAAGGGCTTCCTCCTGAGATGATGGAAGTTGCTAAACAAAAAGCTCAAGATATTCAAGGTGCCTATGAGTTGATAACTAAAAACAAATAGTATTTATCGCATGATAGCTTTGAATGAACAGACCTTAAAATACTTATTGCCTCAAACCAAAAACGCATTCTATTGAATGCGTTTTTTATTTATAAAAGGTGATTAACGTCGCTCGTAAATACAAAAATCAAGATCGAAATTATTCTTTTCATTAGCACTTAATTTATTACTTTGCGTGCGTTGCCAATCCTTCGCAACATCATACTCAGGAAATTGCGTATCCCCTTCTATAGTTGCTTTTATATGCGTTATGTATAGACGGTTAGCAAAGGGTAAACAATGTGCGTAGATAGCGCCTCCACCAATCACCATAACCTCATCTACATCGCCAGCTAAGCTAATTGCTTGTTCAACAGAAGTTACACTATCTATACCTTCAGCTTGATAGCTTTCATCACGTGAAATGACAATATTTTGTCTTCCGGGTAATGGTCGGCCTATAGATTCATAGGTTTTACGTCCCATAATAATAGGCTTACCTAAGGTTGTTTTTTTAAAATAGGCTAAATCAGCAGGCAAATGCCAAGGCATGTCATTGTCTTTACCAATAATACGATTATCAGCATGCGCGACAATCATTGAAAGTACGATCATAATTATAACTACATAAGAAATAAGACGACCATTAGTATACTTGAGCCGTATATTAATGGTTAAATTATTTTTTTTATAAGGGAATTATTTATCGCGATGAAATAAAAACCGACCTATTGGCCGGCTCAATTAAATTATAAATTCTTTGCTAAGAACTTTTCTAATTTTTCATACATTTCAATTCTGTTTTCTACTTTTCTAAAACCGTGACCTTCATTGTTTTTAACTAACCATTCATAAGGTTTATCAAAAGCTTCAAGACGTTCTTTAAGTAAGTCAGCATGCTTCATAACGACGCGAACATCACGACGGCCATGAATGATAAAAACAGGTGCTTTAATATTTTTTACATGGTCAATGGGTGACATTCTTTTCATTAACGCTTCATCTTCAGGATCACCAATTTGAATTTTCATAACATCTTTCATAGGTTCCCAAGTTGTTGGCATGGACGTAAATAATAAACCAACGTCTGTTACACCTACAACATTAACACCACATTTGTATAAGTCAGGCGTAAAGGTTAAACCAGCCATTGTTGCATAGCCGCCATAGCTTCCGCCGTAAATACAAACTCGATTAGCGTCAGCAACCCCCTCTTTAATAAAATGATTTACAGTATCTGTAATATCATTTTGCATTTCATGTCCCCATTTCCCACCATATCCAGCTTGTTCAAATGCTCTGCCATAGCCACCTGAACCACGGAAATTAACTTGAACAACAGCATAACCACGGCTTGCTAAAAATTGAGTATCAGGGTTGTAACCCCATTGATCACGAACACCAAAAGGTCCGCCATGTGGATTGATAATTAATGGAACATTTTTACCTTCACTTCCTTTAGGAATCGTGATGTAACCATGAAGCGTTAATCCGTCACGACTTTTAAATTCGAAAGGCTTCATTGGTGATAATATTTTAGTATCAAAAGCTGATATACGGTTTCCAAGTGGAACGATACTTCTTTTCGTTTCATCCCAAAGGTAGTAACTACCTGGATCGGTATCACTATAAACGGTAATGATGCGTAAATTTTCATCTTTACTTAAGCTTGATGTATTTACCATTTTCCCTTTAAAAGTATTTTGTAATACTTTATCGAATTTGGCTTCTTTATCATCAAAGAATACTTTTTCAGGGTAATCGTCAAAATAACTAGCACCCAAAACTTTTTGCTGTTTACGAGAGGTAATTAAGTTGGTGACATCGACTTTGTCATGACCAAAAATCATCTCACCCAATTCATTAGTTTTAGGGTTATATTTATAAATAGCTGCTTTATCACGTCCAATATTCGAAGCTACAAACATCATCTCATTGTCGTAATCAAACATTAGCGGTGAAATATTTTCATCTAAAATATTGAACTCACGAATAACTTTAAAATCTTTATCATTCTTTTCTTTATAGAGAAATTTACCTTTAACGCCTTTTGTAGATATAGCGCCTCGAACATCACCGTCATGATCAACAATCCAGGTTTGAACATCACCAGGGTTTTCAGCAATCAGTTCCATCGATGAATTTTTTTTACGACTTTTATTCCATTTAGTATCAATTTTTAATTTATATAAATCAGGATTTTTAACATAACGTTTGTTGTATTGAACAATGATATGATCTGGATCTTCAGGCAAGGTATGAACAATGCTCGCCATGACTGATCTTCGATTAGAAAAGCTTGCCTTAACTAATTCTGTTATTTTTGGTTTTGTAGCGCGAGTTACGCTATATAAACTTAAAGCTTCTTGCCCATCAGTTTGATCGACCGTAAAAACAATTCTCTCATCACTTGCCCAAAAATAACCACCGACATTATATTTTTTAAACCCCGTTAGAACTATTAAATTACCGCGAGTTTCAGCATCCATTACAACTAAATTTAAGCGATCATTAATTGGCATTAACGTAGCCATATATTTGCCACTTGGCGATAAACTAATCGAGGTGTAGTCTGGAAGACTAAAGAAGTCTTTTGCGGATGGCATGCTCTTATCAGCTAAAGAGCTAAAACTGAGTGATAGCATTGTGCATAGCATTAATACGTAATTAATTTTTTTCATAAAGTTGTCCTTTTCTTTTTATTTTATTTTTTTGTATTTCGATATAAAACTTAACAAGTACACGTTAATTGAATAACAAAAATAAATCTAGCGAATCCCAATAAAATAAAATCTAAATTTATACACCTATGTCACAAATTATAAACACAAAACTTTGGTATATATAAATCCTCTCATACATCATCATTAAACTAAATATCTAAAAATTTTAAGGATTCAAGTAATAACGACTCACACTCCTTAAACCTTTTAATTAAACCCAATGTCATTCGTTTTTAAAAAAAATAATTTTCTTTGTGACTATTTCACTGGATCAGTGAATCATTAGGTATCAATTAAATTATGCCTAATACGGAGAAAAATGTTTATTAATCCAAAAAAATGAAGATGATTTCAATAACATCCATCATGGTAATTGTAGCTTTGCCATCATCACTTACATGATGGTTTTAGAAGAGCCAAGGTATGATAATCAGCTTACTCATGAAATGACGTCTAAGGTTTTGAACAACGTTATCAAAATTATCTGCACAGCACTTTGTTAAAGATTCCGATTTAACCGTAATTATTTTACATGGGATCCTTTCGAGTAGTTATACGAATAACTGTGTTTCAGGATTGATCGGTGAAGCGAGAAATGCTGAGGTATATTCACTCAACTTACGAGGTCATGATTCTTCTAATGGTAAACCTGGCGATGTAAGTTATATCGGTCAATATGTTGATGATATTGTTCCGCAAATTAAAAAATTAAAACCAACAGGAAAAAAAATATTGCTGGCCATTCAATGGAGCGCGCTATTTCACTTAGAGATGCGATGAATAAAGATATTCCAGATATTGATGGGTATATGGTTAAGGCATAAACTTATGGTCTAATTGTAAATGATATAAAATTAAATTCTTAGTATAAAAAAGCTCAAGTACATGGCACTTGAGCTTACTTACAACTAATTATTTTGATTAATGATTATTTACGATATTCAACTTCTACGTCAAATTCGTCTTCATCCCAATCTTCATCACCAAGTTCATCTTCAACTTCTGATATGGCTTCTTCGTGGTAGGTATCCCACTTGAATTCAACCGTTTTATCTTCAGGTGTTTCCTCTTCTTCTGGAGGTAATCCTTCAATAAAGGTCATAACACCTTGTGTTAAGTCAGCTGTGCCAAATTTATTGATTGCAGAAACACTCCGAACTTCGCCCGTCCAATTTAAACCAGCAACAATACTGTCAGTGAGCACTTTCGCTTCATCTTCTAGCATTAAATCAAGTTTATTAAACACTAACCAACGTGGCTTATCAAAAAGCTTTGATGAATGTCGCTCTAATTCACTGATAATAGTTTTAGCATTTTCAAGTGGATCAGAACCATCTGCAGGCATTACATCAACAAGATGTAATAAAATCCGACAACGCTCTAAATGCTTAAGAAACTGTGTACCTAAGCCAGCGCCTTCGGCAGCACCTTCAATCAATCCAGGGATATCAGCGATAACGAAACTACGTTGGGTGTCTAAACGTACAACACCTAAATTAGGTGCTAACGTTGTAAACGGGTAATCTGCTACTTTAGGTCTAGCCGCGGATACACTGCGTATTAGCGTAGACTTACCTGCATTAGGTAAACCTAACAAACCTACATCAGCTAATAATAATAACTCAAGTTTAAGACTACGAATTTCACCTGGAGTGCCATCAGTTTTTTGGCGAGGTGCACGATTCGTACTACTTTTAAAACGTGTATTACCTAAACCATGCCAGCCGCCTTTAGCAACAAGCATTTTTTGTTCGT
>Ga0307492_10000692_pt1 | contig 14129 bp, 10 predicted proteins | sample SI3LmetaG_FD_202365 | JGI IMG/M metagenome (GOLD analysis project Ga0307492, IMG submission 202365) | Sea-ice brine microbial communities from Beaufort Sea near Barrow, Alaska, United States - SI3L | ecosystem: Environmental > Aquatic > Marine > Coastal | place: USA: Alaska | collected 2017-05-06 | reverse complement strand
GCTAGTATTAACCTTACTGGTATCAACACGAGTTGGGCTATCAGTACCATCAACCAATCCTTCTGAAGCCTCGGCGAGCACTTCAATAACTTTAAACATTGAAGGTAGGTTTAAGGTACTCACTTCATCACTAGCCTGATGATAATGTTTGTCTATATCAATTTGAGTGCTACTAAAGCTATGGGCAGGTACCCCTAAACGTGCAAGAGTGGCATTATCAGAACGGTAAAATAAATTAAACTTTGGATAGGGATCTTTGTAGATTTCAATGGCAGAATTTGTCAGTTTAGCATTAAGTAAAGTACCCAAGTCTGAACGTTCCATACCGGTCATCCATAGTGCACCCTCACCAAACTTTGATGGTTTACCAATCATTTCAATGTTGATCATCGCAACTATATTGTCGGGATTTAATTGCTGTGAAAAATACTTTGAGCCAAATCCGCCTAATTCCTCAGCGGCAAAAGTGCTAAACATTAATGTTCTGGCGTTATTACCCTTATGAGCAAAATGTTGGGCTAAGTTGATAACTGCTGTTGTACCGGAAGCATCATCATCAGCGCCATTATAGATCATATCACCTTCAGCATCAGGATTAGAGCCTAGATGATCATAATGAGCTGAATAGAGAACAACTTCTTCTGGCTTACTATCACCCGGAAGGATGCCAACCATGTTAGTTAATGTTTTAGTCTCGATACGAGTAGTTGCTTTAATGCTTACTGATTTAATAGACGTTACATCGGTTAGGACAACAAGAATTGCTCCTTGATGGTCAACGCTAAGTTTAGTAATGCCTCTTTTAAAATAACCTTGGTAACGTCCAAACTGTTCAGCATGTTTGGTATTCACTAAAACTAGATGATTACCGCCCTGCTGATTTAAGTCACGAATGACGCCTATTTTATCGTCAACACCGATAACCGCAGTATTAAAGTCATCAGTTTTTTGCCAGGATAAGAGTTCCATTGTGCTTGCCATCGCAATATTTTCTGCTGCTATATCATTCCCGTTAATAGTGATACTCATCACATCTGGCATAATTTGGGTAAGGTTAAAGGTTTGTTTAAAAGTCTTTGCACCCACTAAAGGAGATAAGCCGATCTGAGTAAAACGTTCACTGATATAATCTGCGGCTTGCTCCATCTCTGGAGAATAATTTCCACGGCCTTTAAGATCGTCACTGGCCAGAAAGTTAATATCGTTGGTGACTTGCTCTAATGATATCTTGCTACTAGAAGGTTGGATAAAGAAAAATAACGAGGTAGTTATTGCCAGAACGATGGCTAAAGCGCTTAGTTTTTTGATCATAATACTCTGCATAGTTAGTGATTTATGCCGCGTATCTTATAAAAACTACCTTGTAAATACAATAGCACCATTGTAACAATCAATGAGGCTATTGGCTCATCTACCTCAACAAACAAGGCTAACTCAGTGCTAACCAGATGCCAACAATGATCAGTAAACTACCAGACAAACGATTGATTACTCTGACATTGTTACTTTTCCCAAGCATCTTACCTAAGGTTCTTCCACCCGTGGCGTAGACCATCATAAAAATAAATTCACTGGCAGCGAAGATAAAAACTAAAGCGATTAATTGCGGTGTTAAAGCGAGTCCCGGATTAATGAAAGAGGGAAATAGTGATATAGTAAATGCCCAACCTTTAGGGTTAGCAACAGCAGTGATAAAACCTTGTAAGATTAATTTTTTGTTAGTGATTTGTTGCGTATTATTTAGATTATTATCAATTGCCATCTTGCCTCGTACTAGCCATTGCAAAATGCCGATGTAAATCAAGTAGCCGCCACCAATATATTTAAAGACACTAAAAATAGTTGGGTAGTTGAGCATTAAACTTGCTACACCAAGAATAGCAAGAATAGCCACTAAGGAAACACCAACCAATTCTCCTATCATCATCCATAGGGTTCTTCTAACGCCAATAGTCATGCCAAGGGTTAAGGCTAGAGTCATGCACATACCAGGTGTTGATGATATCAATAAAATGGTAGGGATGAATAATGATAATAACGTGTAGTCTAGCATCGAGAGTTCCAAAGTTGTCGGCTCGACAGTCTACTGATATTGTCTTGTGAAATAAATAACTATTATTTGATGACAGGGTCATTGAAGCAATAAAGGATTACGCCAAAGAACAATATATGCCGTTGGAAATCGCTCAAGCGAAAGCCAATAAATATGCCACAGAAATAGCCCCAACGTTTAACGCTTATATTTATTTTAGATTTGGTTACTGGATAGCAAAAAAGGTTAGCCGATTAATCTATCGAGTACGGGTTGGTCTCTATGATAATAATGAAGTAAAGAAAATCCCTAAAGGTTCCACGGTTGTCTTAGTTATGAATCATCGCAGTAATATGGCCATTGCAAACCTTAATACGTCGACTTGATAGTGATGCAAAAGGTAGGAGTCGATGGTTTATAGTAGAAACAACCATTCGCTTTTTCTTTAGAACTCTGATTAAAAAAAGAAAAGCTAGGTGGCGTCGTTTCTGTTGTGCCAGCGTTAATTTTGGAAAACCTATTTCGGCAAAACATTTTAGTGAACAAGAGAATATTGATTTTAGTGCATTAACCCCGCGAGACCGATCCACTGAAATTAAAAAATTAGCTGATACTCTTAAAGCGTTAGGTGCGCCCATCAAGTTATCGGTTGGTGCTTATGAACATGTTCTAAGTACAGCCCTAGATATGCTAATAGCCAGAGCTTTCGTAGAAGAAGAAAATGATCTCTACAGGGTCACTGATGATTCAACAATCGTCCTAAAATACTACGCAAACTCAATTGATGGATGTATAAAGAATAATTAGTTAACTAATATTATTGTAATTCATTTATAGAATACGGTTGATGATTTGATAACGAATTTGATGCATATTGCTTTATTCTGAGGACGCTGTGAATACATCCCTGTAAGCTTCATATCGGCATCCATGCTTCAAAGACCTCTGAATCAAGCTATATGCATCAACTTCTAAATTAAATGTCTAATTATCAACTTTTAAATAGTTTTGGTCATAAAAAAACAGGACTGCTATAGTCCTGTTTTAGAGCTACTTACTTCACGTTATTTGAATAATAGCCTGTTAAAAATAGGCCTCATCAAAATCCATTAGACTATCGCTGCCAGCTTCTAACGTTGCTAATAGTGATGTTGTTTGAGGTAGCAGTTTTTGCATATAAAAACGGCCTGTTTTTATCTTCGCCTTATAAAAATTAGCCTCTTCGCCATCTTGGTTAGCCATAGCAATTTTAACCATTCTGACCCACATGTATGCTACTGTGACTAGACCGAACATTTTAAGGTAATCAACGGATGCGCCACCTGCATGATCAGGATTCTGTGCAGCTTGTTTTGCAATCCAAGCCGTTGCTTGTTGCAAGTCTGTGAAAGAAGCTGTAAGCGGTTTTATAAATTCAGCTAATTCTTCTGACTGACTTTCTGTAGTAATGAATTCTCCAATCTTAGTAAAAAACCGTTTGATTAATCGACCATTATGCAAATTCATTTTACGACCGACTAAATCAAGTGCTTGAATACCATTGGTTCCTTCATAGAGTTGGGCGATGCGAGCGTCACGTACAAATTGTTCCATGCCGTGTTCTGATATGTAACCATGTCCGCCAAAAACTTGAACACCTAAATTGGTTGAATCAAAACCAGTATCACTGTTAAATGCTTTGATAACGGGCGTTAATAGCGAGGCAAAATCATCGGCTTGTTGACGTCGTTCTGGGTCGGGGTTTTTTGCATAGTGATCGAGTTCCTGTGCTATCCAATAAGTCATTGCACGACAACCTTCATTGTACGCGCGCATTGTTAATAACATACGGCGTACATCAGGGTGAACAATAATAGGATCTGCTTTCTTCTCTGGATATTTTGCGCCCGTTAGCGAACGCATTTGAACACGATCACGAGCATATTCAACAGCGCCTTGATAAGCTTGTTCACCAGCAGCTAAGCCTTGTATACCAGTACCAAGTCTTGCTGAGTTCATCATCACAAACATAGCCTGCATACCTTTGTGCTCGGTTCCAATGAGGTAACCTTCAGCTTCATCCATATTGATGACACAAGTTGCGCTACCTTTGATACCCATTTTGTGTTCTAAGGCTCCACAGGTGATCGGATTTCTCTCGCCAATATTACAATCATCATCAAAAAGATATTTAGGCACTACAAATAAACTTATACCTTTAATACCAGGAGGTGCACCGGGAAGTCTAGCTAGTACTAAGTGAATAATATTCTCAGTTAATTCATGCTCACCGGCAGATATGAAAATTTTGGTGCCCGTTAGTTTATAGTGACCATTTTCAGAAGGCTCAGCCTTGGTTTGGATAAGACCTAAATCCGTCCCACATTGAGCTTCAGTGAGACACATGGTGCCACTCCAAGAACCATCAGCAAATTTAGGTAGGTAAGTACTTTTTTGTTTATCGCTACCACAGGCTTGGATTGATTTTGCAGCACCGTGGGTTAGGCCTGCATACATCGAAAGAGATTGATTGGTCGCTGAAAGCATTTCTGCCATCATCACACTGACAGCATAGGGTAGTCCCATACCGCCATAAACTGGAGCTTCGGTTAGAGCAGTCCAACCACCCTCACAAAATTGTTGGTAAGCATCTTTGAATCCATCAGGTACAGTTACCACGTTATTTTCAAGTGTACAACCCTGCTCATCGCCTGATTGATTTAAAGGAAGAAAAACATTTTCTGCAAATTTTGCACCTTCTTCCATTATTGCTTTGATGGTTCCCAAATCAGCTTCTTCATAGCCTGGTAGTTGATTGATGCCTTTACCATTGAGCAATTCATAATAAATGAATTCCATATCACGAAGGGGGGCTTTATATGAAACAGTCATGTTCTTTATCCTTATTTTTCGAGAGTTTATGCAGCTAGTGCAGCTCTATGTTTTTGTTAAATGGCAATTGCGACACGAGTACCTTGTTCAATGGCTCTCTTGGCGTCAAGCTCTACAGCAACATCAGCACCACCAATTAGGTGGTAGGGCTTTGTCAGCTCATTTGTTAATGTGGTTAATGGATCTTGACCGGCACATATAATGATATTGTCGACCTCTAGGATCTGCTTTTCACCTTTGATAGTCAGGTGTAGGCCTGCATCATCGATTTTCTGATAATCACAAGATGAATGCATCTCGATACCCTTATTTTTCAATTCAGTACGATGTATCCAACCGGTTGTTTTTCCAAGTCCAGCGCCAACTTTGCTTGCCTTACGTTGTAATAAATAAAGATGGCGCTCAGAACGAGCAACTTTAGCTACTACACCCTCAACACCTGAGCGAGCTGTGAGTGTCATATCAATACCCCACTGTTCCATAAAAGCTGGTATCGACTGGCTAGTTGAAACTCCCGAGTGAGCTAAATATTCAGCTACATCAAAACCAATGCCGCCTGCACCGATAATGGCTACATTTTTACCGACTGTTTTTTTGTCTTTCAAAACATCAATATAATTTAAAACTTTTGGATGGTTGATGCCTTCTAATACTGGCTTACGAGGTTTAATACCGGTGGCGATGATAATGTCATCGAAGTCGCTGTTATTTAAATATTCGCTATCCACTTCTGTATTGAGATGGATATCAACGTGGTTTAATTCGAGCTGTTTTTTGAAGTAACGAATGGTTTCGAAGAATTCTTCTTTGCCTGGTATTTGTTTAGCAATATTAAATTGTCCTCCGATTTCACTCGCTGAATCGAAGATACTAACTTGATGTCCACATTTTGCAGCGGTAGTTGCTGCAGCTAAACCTGCTGGCCCAGCACCAATAACGGCGATTTTCTTTTTATGTTCTGCTTCTCGAATGTTAATTTTCGTTTCATGGCAGGCGCGAGGATTAACTAAGCAGCTAGTCATCTTTCCATTAAATACATGATCTAGGCAGGCTTGATTACAACCAATGCAGGTATTGATTTCATCAGCTTTTCCCGCGGCAGCTTTATTAACAAAATCAGCATCTGCTAAGAAAGGGCGGGCTAGTGAAACCATATCCGCATCACCTCTTGCTAATACTTCTTCAGCTTGCTGAGGAGTGTTGATGCGATTTGATGTTATTACTGGAATATTAAAATGCTTTCTGTACTGTGCTGTTACCCAAGTAAAAGCTGCTCTTGGAACTTTTGTAGCTATAGTTGGAATTCTTGCTTCATGCCAACCGATGCCGGTATTGATAATGGTTGCACCGGCTTTTTCTATTGCTTTACCGAGAGTAACGACTTCCTCAAAACTACTTCCACCCTCAACAAGATCGAGCATGGATAATCTAAAGATGATAATAAATTTTTCGCCAGTTGCTTCACGTACTCGTCTAACAACTTCAACGGGCAACCTCATCCTATTTTCATAACTACCGCCCCAATCATCATCACGTTGATTGGTCCTTAGTGCCAGAAATTGGTTCAAGAAATAACCTTCTGAGCCCATAATCTCAACACCATCATAATTAGCTTTTTGTGCAGCTTGGGCGAGTTTTACAAAATCTTGAATTTGTTCTTCAATCTCTTCAATAGTTGCGGCTAGTGGTTTTCTAGGATTTATTGGCGCTTGGATAGCTGAGGGAGCGATTGGACTTTTATTATAGGCATAGCGTCCCGTATGCAGTATCTGCATGCAAATCTTACAATCATGTCGATGTACTGCCGCGGTGATTTTTTTATGTTCAGTGATATCCTCGTCATTTTTTACGAGTTGTGTATGTTCGTGTGTTGCACTGCGTTTATTCGGACCAAATCCACCGGTAACGATTAAGCCTACACCGCCTTTTGCTCGCTCTTCAAAGTAAGCCACCATTCTCTCTATACCATCAGGTGCTTCTTCAAGTCCGGTATGCATTGAGCCCATTAGCACTCTATTTTTTAAGGTGGTGAATCCTAGATCTAAAGGATTAAGGAGGTGAGGATAATGTTGTTCGGCCATGGATAGTCCTAATTGTTTGTTTCAACTTGACGCTGTCAAGTTAAGAGAATAACCTTTGATCTAAGCACTGTCAAGATTAGCTGCTATTATCACGCTATACTTGTTAAACTATCTAACAAAGAAATCAAAAACCATAACACGTTGTTAATGAGGTTCAATGTTTCGATGAATAATAATTCAAATACTAAAGTTGTAAAACTGAATTACCACCACGGTGATTTACAGAAAAAACTGCTAGATGAAGCAACATCGATGATTGAAGAATCAGGTATAGAAGGTTTGTCCTTGAGAAAACTTGCAACAAGAGTTGGAGTCTCACGAACAGCGCCTTACCATCATTTTAAAGATAAAAATGATCTACTCTGTGCGATAGCTGAACATGGTTATAAAAGTAGAATTGAAAAAGCAAAAGAACTTTTGAATGATGATGTGCTAAGTGTAAGAGAAAAATTTCATTTGTTTGTCCATGATTATGTACGTTTTGCTTATGAGAATCAGGAACTCTATGAATTAATGTTTGGCCGGGCAATTTGGAAACAAAATAACAGTACTCAAGCATTACGTGATGTGGCTTATCCTTGTTTTCAGTATCAGCTTGAGATGACAAAAAGTTGGCAAGAAAATGGCCTAATAAAATCTGACGAAAATACCCTAAGACTGGCTCAAGTTATTTGGGGGACCGTCCATGGTATCGCCAAATTATTAATTGATGGTATCTATACTCAGACCAGCCAAGTAGAAGAAATGTGTGACAGCGCTGTTGCACTATTTACTAACATGGCTAGCCAAGACCAAAGCGTTCTTCTAAATAAGAAAAAACCGATCTAATAGCCATAGCTTCACCACCTTCAGGGCAGGTAGACTTTTCACTGTTATTCCAAGCATACATATCAAAATGTACCCACTGAGATGGATTGCTGACGAAGTGCTTTAAGTATAAAGCAGCAACAATCGCACCACCAAAAGGCCCTGAACCCATATTGCGCATATCTGCAAAATTAGATTTCAATTGTGTTTCATAGGGTGCATGAAGAGGTAAACGCCAAGTAGGATCATTTTGTTGTTTGGCGTGCTTGGCAAGGGAAGCTGCTATTTCATCATTATCAGTAAAAAAGGGTACCACATCTGTGCCCATTGCCACTCGGGCAGCACCAGTTAAGGTTGCAAAATTCATTAATAGCTCAGGTTCTTCCTCTGAGGCTAGAGTCAAGGCATCACATAAAACAAGTCGACCTTCAGCATCGGTGTTATCAACTTCGACGGTAGTTCCTTTATAGGTAGTGATGATATCTCCTGGTCGAAAGGCATCTTCAGAAATATTATTCTCCACTGCAGGAATTAACAGTCTCAATCTTACCTTGAGTCCAGCACCCATAATCATCTGGGCAATGCCTAGCGTATGGGCAGCACCGCCCATATCTTTTTTCATTGTGCGCATTCCAGCACTCGGCTTTAGATCAAGACCACCGGTATCAAAACAAACACCTTTACCGACTAGAGTTAATTTAGGGGCGTCTTTATCACCCCATCGTAATTCTAAAAGGCGTGGTTGTTCTTTAGCTGCTCGTCCTACTGCATGAATTGTATTTAATCCTTTGACTAAAAGCTCATCGCCGACAATTTCAGAAAATTCAGCAGCATAGCATTCTGCCAAATCTTGCATCACAGCAGATAAATGGCTAGGTCCCATATCACAAGCCGGAGTGTTGACCAGATCCCGTACTAGACAAATTCCGTTTACAATGGGAGTCAGTGCTTTTAATTGCTCTTCACTATCCACAACCAGAACGGCATTATGGTTATTCTTTTTAGCTTTATAGTGGTCAAATTCATATTGAGAAATAGCCCAGCCAATACTCGATAGCAGCGATTGGGAATCGTCGGATATTTGATAGTGACCAGGGGGTAAACTTTTAGCAATGTTTGCGTAAGCCGCTATACCCGAGACAGATGATTCTGCGCCGATCCCTAAGATAATATCAGTAACCTTTCCTGAGTCATCAAAAAGTTTAATGGTTTGATCTTTATCAGCTGCAAAGTCACTATCAGCAACCCACTGGGCTTGACTGGGTGTTAAGGTACTAAGCCAATCATTAAAATCAACATTCGCTAACGTTTGGATCGGTAGTATTGCAGTGCTTTTATTATCACTGCTTTGATCATCACTGCTTTGAAAAGCAAGAAATTTTGTTGTTTTTGTTGATATGAAAGCGGTCATCTTGACTTCCTCTTATGTCGCAATTTTTATTTCGTTAATATGAATAATGATTATGTTAATTAAATAAGGTCTGTAGTAAATCGAGTAGTTGTTCACTTTTAGCAACACGGTAATCACCCGACCAATCATCAGGATTTAGTTCAGCGCCTATATAACCCCAATCGGCAATAATCGTTTTCATTCCAGCACTATTGCCTGCTGCGATGTCTTTTTCAGCATCACCGATGTAAATACTCTTAGTCGGTTGAACATCTAATCGTCTACAAGCCTCAAAAAGTGGCGCGGGATGAGGCTTGCCAGGTGTAATGGTATCACCAGCAATCAGGCAATGGGTGGTAGCAAGATTAGATGATACATTTAACAGAGGATGTGCAAATCGATGGGCTTTACTGGTAACAATTCCCCAGGGCATTCTTGTTTCATTAAGAAATTCAATGCACTTATCCATACCTGGAAAGAGTTGTGATTGTTGACCCAATACCTTGGTGTAATAAGCTAGATAGCGATCTCTTTTGTCGTTAAATAGTTTATCGTCTGGCGTAATATTAAAAGTCAAATCGAGCAAACCGGCTACTCCATTTGAAATTCTATTTTGAGCAGCAACATAATCCGGAGTTTGGACTTGTTCAAAACCACACAATAGCTCTAATGCAGCATACATATCCGGTGCTGAATCGAGAAGAGTACCATCCATATCAAACAGTACTGATTGAATTTTATAGGTCATTTGGCAGGCTTCTGTGTCCACATTAAGTAATTAACATCAACGCCATCACCCAGACGATAAGTGTCAGTTAAGGGATTGAAATGCATTCCGGTGAGATCCATAGCTTGTAAACCAGATTGTCTAATCCAATTGCTAAGTTCAGAGGGCTTGATAAATCGTTTATAATCATGGGTGCCTTTAGGTAACATATTCAAGATATATTCAGCCCCTGCAATCGCCAGTAACCAAGACTTTGGATTTCTATTGAGGGTTGAGAAAAATACCTGCCCACCGGGTTTGACCAACTTAGCGCAGGCATTAACAATGGATGCAGGATCAGGCACATGTTCTAGCATTTCTAGGCAGGTAACAACATCAAAAGATTCTGGACTTTCTTCAGCAAGAGATTCCGCGGCTTGCTGAAGATAATTTACCTCGGTACCTGTTTCTAAGGCATGAAGACGAGCGACATTAATTTGCGGCTCTCCTAGATCAGTGCCTGTTACAATGGCACCTTCAACAGCCATGCTCTCACTCAGGATACCGCCGCCACAACCTATATCCAATATTGTTTTGTCATTGATCCCAGAACAATTTTTAATAATATAATCAAGTCTCAGCGGATTGATATCATGCAAGGGTTTAAATTCACTCGTTGGATCCCACCACCTTGATGCCAAGGCCGCAAATTTATTAATTTCATTTTCATCTACATTAACCTGAGCTGTCATTTTATTTACCTTTTTGCTGCAGAAGGCGTTGCCATTCTTGAGCATTTTTGAGAATTGACTGTAAGTCTAAGGTTGTCAATTGTCTGTCTTTCATTAGATGTTTGCCTGCAACCCAAAGATCAGTAATTTGATTGCGATTAGATGTATAAATTAACTGTGAAATAGGGTTATAAAGCGGTTGCTGCTCGATATCACTCATATCGATAGCGATGAAGTCTGCCTGCTTACCTATTTCAAGAGAGCCTATTTGACTATCAAGTGCTAGGGCTTTAGCACCATTAATGGTAGCCATTTCAAGTACCTTAATGGCACTGACGGCTGTTGCATTTTTTGCAGCAACCTTGGCTAGCAAGGCGGCTGTTTTCATCTCACCTAACATGTCCAAATCGTTATTACTTGCTGCACCATCGGTGCCTAAGGCTACATTAACACCACGTTGAAGTAATTGTTCTACTGGGCAGATGCCACTAGCCAGTTTCATATTAGATTCTGGACAATGAATAACGTGAACTCCGCAGGAAGCCAGTAGCTCAATTTCTTCATCGAGTAATTGTGTCATATGCACAGCTTGCAGATCCGGTGTCAGCAATCCCAACTCTTCTAACCGTGCTAAAGGTCTTTTCCCTGTTGATTTAACAGCATTATCGATCTCCGTCTCGGTCTCATGAATATGCATCTGAATAGGAATTCCCAACTCAGTACTGAGCATCAATGTTCTCTTAAGGGGATCGTCAGAAACGGTGTAAGGCGCGAGGGGAGAAAACTGTGTTTTAATCAACGGATGATGTTTATAGTTATCCGCAAAATCTAAGCCCTTGCTAAAGTAATCATCGGTGTCAGAAGCGTAAGACGTTTCATGATCACTAATTATCATGCCAAGTCTAGCTCTCATGCCCGATTCTGTAACCACCTCAGCGGCACTTTCTGGGTAGAAGTACATATCAGCAAAACAGGTTGTACCACTACGGATCATTTCACAAATGGCAAGTCGAGTACCATCGGTTACGAAACGCTCATCGACAAATTGTTCTTCTAAAGGCCCGATATGCTTTTCAAGCCAAGACTTTAGAGGTAAGTCGTCTGCTATACCACGAAACAAACTCATTGAACTATGAACATGGCTATTAATAAAACCTGGAATAATTAAATGTGTTTTTAAATCAGATTCATGGTGGGCTTGATAGCGACCCACAACCTCATTGGTAGGAATTATTTCACGGATCTTAGAGCCTCTTATTACAAGAGTATGATTTTCAAGTATCTGCCCTCTGGGAACAACAGGAACAATCCATCTTCCATGGATAAGGCTATCAACTATCTCCACCATTTTCTCCGTTTATTATTAATTCTTAGCTTGAAAAACCTAAAAGTATGAATTATTAAGCTTTAACGCTAAGAGTATACAACAGGATATCAAATTTCTGTAACTAAGATCATTGAAAGTGCCTTAATTTTAGTCTAAATATCAATTAATTAAGGCTAAATTTTACAGATTGAGGGTGTCTTCAAAAATAGTTGTAAATCAATGTAAAAAAGTCGCTGTATTCCTCAGAATTCATGGTACAATTTGGCGCGTTTAGAACGAACCATTTATACCTTTCAATAATGACAAAAAAACAAGGATCTTTAAACATCTATGGTTGATCTTGCAAAAGAAATTCTTCCAATTAATATTGAAGACGAACTGAAAACTTCCTATCTAGATTATGCAATGAGTGTCATCGTGGGTCGAGCCCTCCCTGATGTTCGTGATGGTCTGAAACCTGTACACAGACGATCCCTTTATGCGATGTCTGTACTGGGTAATTACTGGAATAAACCTTACAAAAAATCGGCACGTATCGTCGGTGATGTTATTGGTAAGTACCACCCCCATGGTGATACTGCTGTTTATGACACCATCGTAAGAATGGCTCAGCCATTTTCTATGCGTTATATGTTGGTCGATGGTCAGGGTAACTTCGGTTCAGTTGATGGTGATTCTCCGGCAGCAATGCGTTACACAGAAGTACGGATGTCAAAATTAGCTCATGAACTTCTTTCTGATTTGGAAAAAGAAACGGTCGATTTTGAAGAAAATTATGATGGTACTGAATCTGAACCATCGGTTATGCCAACTCGTATTCCAACCTTATTGGTTAATGGCTCATCGGGTATTGCAGTGGGTATGGCTACAAATTTTCCACCTCATAATCTGACAGAAGTGATCAACGGCTGTATGGCTGTGATGGACAATCCAGAAATTGATGTTGAAGGTTTGATGGAACATATTCCTGGTCCTGACTTTCCAACAGCAGGTGTTATCAATGGTCGCGCAGGTATCGTCGAAGCATATAAGACAGGACGTGGACGAATTTATATGCGTTCTGTTAGCCATATCGAGACCACTGAGTCCAGTGGCAAACAAAGTATTGTGGTAACCGAATTACCTTATCAGGTCAATAAAGCACGATTAATTGAAAAAATAGCTGATCTGGTTAAAGATAAAAAGATTGATGGAATTACTGGTTTACGTGATGAATCTGATAAAGATGGTATGCGTATGGTGGTTGAGCTTCGTCGTGGTGAAGTGCCTGAGGTTATCTTAAATAACCTTTATGCCCAAACGCAAATGCAGACCGTCTTTGGTATTAATATGGTTGCTCTTCAACACCGTCGACCGCGTTTATTTAATCTAAAAGAAACACTCGAAGCCTTTATTCAGCATCGACAAGAAGTTGTCACTCGTCGAACCATATTTGATTTAAGAAAGGCTCGAGAAAAAGCACATATCCTTGAAGGTCAAGCTATTGCCCTTGCTAACATTGAACCGGTTATTAAGTTAATTCGTGCTTCAAATACACCTGCTGAGGCACGTGAAGGTTTATTAGCACAAGGTTGGGAACTTGGAAATGTAGCGTCCATGCTTGAAGGAGCTGGTACTGATGTTGCTCGTCCCGATGGATTACCTGAAGAAATGGGTATCCGAGATAATTTATACTTCTTGTCCCCTGAACAAGCCCAGTCAATTCTTGATATGAGATTGCATAAGCTAACAGGCTTAGAGCACGATAAAATTCTTAATGAATATGAAGAATTGCTAGTGCTGATCGGAGAACTGCTATTAATTCTTGGAAGTAAAGCACGCTTAATGGAAGTCATTCGTGAAGAACTACAAGAAATTATGGATAATTTTGGCGACGCTCGTAAGACTGAAATCTTTGAACGTAAGCTCGATTTAAGTATCGAAGATTTAATCACTGAAACTGATGTTGTAGTGACATTATCTAATGAAGGCTATGTGAAATACCAGCCGCTTGAGTTATATCAATCTCAACGTCGTGGTGGACGTGGTAAAGCTTCTGCCAAGATGAAGGAAGAAGATTTTATACGTAAGTTACTGGTAACAAGTACCCATGACACCATTATGTGTTTCTCTAGTCGAGGCAAGGTGTACTGGCTGAAAGTATTTGAATTACCTGAGGCAGGGCGTAATGCTCGCGGCAAACCC
>Ga0307492_10000691_pt1 | contig 14131 bp, 11 predicted proteins | sample SI3LmetaG_FD_202365 | JGI IMG/M metagenome (GOLD analysis project Ga0307492, IMG submission 202365) | Sea-ice brine microbial communities from Beaufort Sea near Barrow, Alaska, United States - SI3L | ecosystem: Environmental > Aquatic > Marine > Coastal | place: USA: Alaska | collected 2017-05-06 | reverse complement strand
AAAGGTGGCTGAGCATCGTTGCTGAGCGTGGCCGACAGGGTAATGGTAGTGATGACAATCATCGCCATTAAGGCCGAAAATCCACCGAAATAAACCAAAATCGTCAGCCAAATCTGCCCCCTATCCGGCCTGGGGTCGGCATCGGTCTGGTTGTCCTGGCACAATCGGAATCCTGCCGTGGCAATAGGCAATATTACTAGACTGATCAGTAGCAAATAGATTTTAAATACCCAACCTGTGGTTTTTAAATGATCCTGGCGGATATTTTTAACCACCATGACACGGAACGGGCGCGGCAAAATTAGGAGGACACTGATTGACTGGCAGCAGGACTTGGGTCTGGAAGCGCAGCGACAGACTAGGCTAACTAAAGATCCGGGACGCAATCAGCTCGCTGGTAAACTCGTCGGGTCGGGTGTACTAGGCGGATATGACATAGAGCGCCAGCATCACCCGTGCGGCCAGTGCTACCAGCGATTGAAAGGCATCTGTCAGCATCATGCCGTGGCCAAAGACAAAGGCCAGTAGGGGCTACCAGATAGATCGGCAGGAAGGGCCAACCGCACCGTGAAAGGTCCAGGTGGTGCAGTAGACCAACAGGATTAGGACACAGATTAGGTGCTGGAATGGGCGCATGGCTCGTTGTCCCCAGTGGGGATGGCCAAACAGGGCAATACCGAATAGGCAGTCAAAGCAGGCTACAGCAAAGCTAAACAGGAGCCTTGGGTTCATAGTTGATCTGAGATCTTATTATCGGTTGACTACGTATAAACCCATATTAAGATCGGCACAGCCCACTGCGCGGCCATCCAGTCTCGATCTGCTCAAGGCTCTCTAATAGTGGCAAGGCGCAATATTTTAACGGTGCAGTGCAAGTTTCTTGTTACACTAACAGGCTTTTAATTCTGGTTGCAATCACTATGACTCTCCCGACCAATCACCCCGTGGTGAAAACAGGCAAAATCGGTTTATTGCTGGTTAATTTGGGGACCCCCGACGACCCCAGTACCGCCAGCGTCAGACGGTATCTGAAGGAGTTCCTGTCCGATCAGCGGGTGGTGGATATTCCTCGGCTGCTGTGGCTGCCGATCTTACATGGGATTATTCTCAATACTCGGCCCAAGCGTTCGGCAGCGGCCTATCGGAAGATCTGGCGCGAGGCTGACAATGAATCGCCGTTGCGCTATTTTACCGCTCAACAGGCCCATCAATTGGCATTACAGTGGCCCGATCTGGTGGTTGATTATGCCATGCGCTATGGTCTTCCTAGTCTGCCTGACAAGATGGCAAAACTGACCGCGCAAGGTTGTGACCGCATTTTGGTGGTGCCCCTCTATCCTCAGTACTCGGCCACTACGAACGCGTCTGTGAACGATGCGGTGTTTGACTATCTCAAAGCTCAGCGTTGGCAGCCGACTGTCCGCATTGCTCATCCTTGGTATCGCCATCCGGCCTATATCGAGGCCTTGGCGGCACAGGTCCACAGGCATTTGGCCAGTGTAGGCGAGCCGGACAAGATTTTACTGTCCTTTCACGGCCTGCCCAAACAATCGCTGCCTAAGGGAGATCCCTACTATTGTCATTGCCAGGTCACCGGACGCTTATTGGCCGAGGCGCTGGGCTGGCCCACCGACCGGGTTTTGATCAGTTTCCAAAGTCGTTTCGGTCCAGCTAAGTGGCTGCAGCCATACACCTCAGACACCTTTGCGGCTTTACCGGGCCAAGGTGTTAAGAACTTACTGGTGTTAACGCCCGGCTTTGCCACCGACTGTTTGGAAACCCTGGAAGAGATCGGTATGGAAGGTGTAGAGACCTTTAAAGAGGCCGGTGGAGAACAGTGCACCTTGCTGCCTTGCCTGAATGATAGTGAGCTGGGTGTGGCGATGCTGGTGAGGGTCTTAACCGACGAGCTGGCGGGTTGGTTCAGCCCGGGCGCGACTGACGGAGCTGCACTCTAGAACGCACAATGGTCAGCGTCGCGCCTTGCTTTGTTGTCGTTCTGACGAGGAATTGTCGTTCTGACTAGGGCAAAAAATTTTTGGATGTGGCGATGCGGTTCCTGTAGGCACCGGGTGATCAGGTGAGTCTAGCACAAAAACTGATACGCCAGATTCAAAATCAGCACAGTACTACTAGTTAGTAGCTGATTGGCCAAGCCAGATAAGACAGAAAAATGGTGTTCCAGCGAAACAGGGCTCGCTGGACTGACACTAAGAATAGACTGGCACATTTTTATTTTTATTAAGCCAGGAATAAAAACAGCGCCCTTATTATTATTTTTGGGTGGGCACTCATTGTTCTTAAATCCACCCTGTTATTATTTTTTTTGGCGGGTGACTTCTTTCATTATGCGTTAGATATTGCATTCCCTGTGCCATATTAATAAATACCTTTTAAATCAGCTTGTTAGCAAATATAGGATGTTTTTTGCACAGAAAGCGTCAGTTTTTTTTGAGTATACCGTGGCATTCGGTAACACTCGCGGGCGAAAGGTAACACTTGGCCGGGACGTCTAGCTTCCGTGTCATTTTGTGTTACAAAAAAACAAAATTAACGCTATGCAGTGCCAATTTGACGTCTGATAATGTCGCCAATATCATAAACTCCATAGGTTTAAGCAATGTTTGGATGGTTAACGAAGACGAAAACACCCAAGATGCCGGTATACGAGTGGACTGAGTACAAAGGTTACCGGATCTGTGCCGCTCCAACAGCAGAAGGGTCTCAGTATCGGGTAGGTGGAATTATCGAAAAAGATGGCGAGGTGTTGCAAAGCCATACCTTCGTGCGGGCCGATGTGATGCCTAGTTCAACGGAGGCCTCTGCTATCAGCCTGAGTAAAGCCCGATTAATGGTTGATCAATTGGGTGATCGCGTATTTAGCGAGTAAAGCATCTCCCTGGCGCGCGCCACCGGTTTGCTGAGTTACGCGCCGTCTTGGCCGAAGGGCAGTGTTAATTCAGGGTGTCGTCAGCGCTGGCCGAGAATAGCTGGCGCACGTCATCCGCTTTGAAGGCATAGCGTTCATGGCAAAATTGGCAGTCTATATCAATATGGCCCAACTCCTCTACCAATGCTAATGCCTCTGTTGCACCCAGCGTGACGATGGCATTGCCCGATCGCCCTGTGCTGCAGGTGCATTCAAACTCTAACGGACGCGGCGGGTAAAGTCGTAGTGGCTCCTCATGAAATAGGCGATGCAGTACCGTTTGGGCATCCAGGCCAAAGATTTCCTCCGGCTTTAGGGTGCTAGCGAGCAGCATCAGGCGAGACCAGTTATCGTCGTCTTCCGGAATGTTCAGGCTACTGTCGCTGGCCGACTGTGGCATAGCCTGCAACATCAGGCCGGCCGCTTTATGCTGATCGGTAAACAACCAAATCCGGGTGCGAATCTGTTCAGACTGTTGAAAGTACCCTTCCAGAACCTGGGCCAAGCCCAGGTCAGTGTCATTAATCGCGACCACGCCCTGGTAGCGGTGCCCCTGGTTCGGTTCAATGGTTATCGCTAGCTGCCCCTCACCCAGAATCGGACCGCTGTCATCAAAATCATCATTATATTGCGCCAGCGCGCGCAGGGCTCGATTGTCGCGACATTCGGCCATCAAGGTACGCACCTGACCAGAACCGCGCACTTGCAGTGATAAGGTCCCATCAAATTTAAGGGTATCGCTGAGCATCGCGGCTGCGGCCATAAACTGCCCGAGCAGTGGCTGAATTGAGCTCGGATAGTGGTGCTTACTGAGCACCTCCGATACTGAACGATCTAGCTGGGTCAATTCGCCGCGCACGGCGGAGTCGGCAAATAAAAAACGCGTGGTGTGATCAAGTTCAGTCATAATATTGGCCTGGCTAGGAGTCGGTCAAATGGGATTTCACCCGGATCAAATCGCGCCGTTCCTTTTTATTCGGGCGGTGGTCGGGGGCGTGCGACGTCAGGTTCATGGTTTTTCTCTGTTCGGCGTTTTGTTGGCGTTTGACCACCGACTCGTCGGTTTCCAAATACATGGCCTGGGCTTCCGGTGCCCCGCGACGATTGCCATGGATCTGGGTCACTACGATGGTCTTTTCCTCGGTGCCGATTTGCAGCCGGAGCGAAGCGCCCACTTCCACACCGCGACTTGGCTTGGCTCGTGCTTTGTTATAGTGCACCTTATTACTTTCCACGGCAGCCTTGGCTAGGGCTCGGGTCTTAAAAAACCGCGCGGCCCATAGCCACTTGTCTAGGCGGATATCATCTTTGGCTTCAGTCTTCACGCTCACGGTTCGGGTTCCTAAATAATGTCGAGTGCCGGTTCGGGTCTGGGTCAAGGCATTGGCTCCGAGCAGCTACTCGGCTGGTCCTTTAGCCCTGAGAGAGGGCTGTAATTATTATCCGAGCACTAATAAAGATGCGGTCGCTGTGAACAATATGCAAGGTGCGTACAACAATTAACTGCTTTTTCATTGCGGTGGCGAGTCACGCCACGGGTACGTGTTAGAATCATAAGCTCACGCTTACGGCCACAAGGCCCTATATGACAGCAACCCTTTCCACTCCAGCCCTGAGCGCCATTCAAATTAGCGCCCTGTACAAGCTCGCCACGGTCGCCGGGGCCGAGATCCTGACTATCTATCGCGATGAAGGACTGTGGCAGATGACAGCTAAGGCGGACCAGAGCCCGGTCACCGCCGCCGACATTGGTTCATCGGATATTCTCGTGGCCGGTTTGGCCAATATCCTGGACTGTCCGGTCGTGTCGGAGGAGGCCTTGCCAGACTATCAGGATCGCAAGAACTGGCCACTGTATTGGTTGATTGATCCGATGGACGGTACGCGGGAGTTCCTGCATCGCTCCGATGAGTTTGTTATCAATATCGCCCTAATGTGGCACCAGCAACCGGTCTTCGGTCTGCTGTATAAACCGACCACGGGCACTGCCTGGTGGGGCGGTGAGGGACTCGGTGCTTATTCGGGTACGCCTGCGGGGAATCGGCCATTGCCTATGGCCGCCGTGTCTAATAGGTTGATTGCCCTCGGGTCGCGACGTTCGACCTGGATGGGTGCTTGGCGCAAACAGCTGACCGACGCTGGTTATTCAGTCCAGACCGAATCCCTGGGCAGTGCGCTGAAGTTTGCCCGACTGGCAGAGGGTGGCGCGGATCTCTATCCCCGCCTGGGTCTGACTTGCGAATGGGATACGGCCGCGCCGCAAGCGATCTTAGCGCAAACCGGTGGCGCCATTGTGCAATGGGACGGAGAACCGTTGGTTTACGGCAAGGAAGATATACTCAATCCGCATTTTATAGCCGTGCGCGACAAGTCGCTGTTGTCGGTGCTGATTCTTAATGGCGTGAAATAACCGAGCTGATGCCCATTTCACTGAATTGATCGATCATGGAATCGATGTCATAGGGACCCAGACCGGTAAATTCATAGACGTAGCCTTTGATGCGCGCCCACTCATAATCCTCAGTCACCTTGCCCATAGCGGGCCCATTGCCACAAATATATTCGGCAATCTTTAACACCGACAGCAGGGTTTTTTTCGGTGCATCGGCGAGGGCATCGCGTTCGAAAATATGCTTTAGGTTGTGGTGGTCGGCAATCGCGTCGCAGATCAGTCGGGGCAGTCGCCAAGACCGGGCGGTGTAATAGCCAATCACCGCATGGTTGGTATTAAAGTGTTGATTTTCCAAGTCAATGACTCGATCCGTGTCGTACGCATAGGCTTCTTGCATAATGCCCATGTAGTTGGGGAAGCGGTTGTTCATCAGCACGATGCCGGCATTGTGAAACAGACCCAGGGCATAAGCATCATCGGGTGCGGGCATACCGATCTGGCGGGCGATATTTTGCGACACGACCGCGATGTCCATCGAGGTGTCCCAAAAATTATTAAGGGTCAGTATATCTTCATCGCTCAATTCACCCCGAATGCTGATACCATTAATGATATTAACGACCGATTTGATACCTAAAAAAACGGTAGCCTGTTGGACTGAGGTAATATTGTTGGCCAAACCAAAGGCAGATGAATTAACGATTTTTAGCATGGTACCGGAGAGGCCGACATCCTGTGCGATAAGGTTCGCGATTCGGCCTATATCGGGATTGGGGTGGTATTGTTCCATTTGTAAATCGACCATGACCTGGGGTTGAGGAGGAATACTGATACCCTGAAGGATTTTGTCGATTTGATTGGGATCCAGATCTATGCTCATAAAAGTTCTTTCAGTGGGCCGTTAATATATAGAGTGTATCATGTAGCAGTCACCCGCCGAAGTGCAGGGACATTTCTTTAGCTTTGTTTAGAAGGTTTCCAATCGTTGACCACTCAAGTATTGCATCTCAACAAGGGTGCCGAACGCCGTATCCGTTCGGGCCACCATTGGATTTACAGCAATGAAATAGACCTCAGCAAGTCACCCTTGCAAGCCTTCGAACCGGGCTCGATTGCCAATGCCGTGGACTTTGCCGGCAAGGGCCTGGGTAGCTTTATGGTCAACCCTCAGGCCCTGATCTGCGCTCGCTTGGTGTCTCGACAGATGGATCGAAGCCTGTCCAGTTCGGTGCTAAAAAATCGACTCAAGCAGGCTTTGGCGCTGCGCGAACAGTGTTTTGACCAGCCCTGTTACCGCTGGGTCTATGGCGACAGCGATGGTCTGTCGGGTCTGGTCATCGACCGTTTTAATGACATATTGACCGTTCAGGTTTCCACCGCCGGGATGGAACAACGTTTGCCAGTGATACTAGAACACCTGCAGCGACTGGTGCAGCCGCGTGGCATTCTGGTCAAAAACGATGGAAAGATGCGCGCGTCGGAAGGGCTGGATAACTATGTTGAGGTGGCCTTTGGCGAAGTGCCAGAACAGGTAGAGCTGGTTGAAAATGGGGTGCGCTTTTTGGCACCCTTGATGACCGGCCAAAAAACCGGCTGGTTCTATGATCATCGCCCGAATCGGCTGTTGGCGGCCCAGTGGGCCATAGAGCGCACGGTGCTCGATGTGTTCAGCTACATCGGCGGCTGGGGCATTACCGCGGCGGCCCAAGGCGCCGCGGCCGTCACCTGTGTCGATGCCTCGCAGCTGGCCCTGAACGGAGTGATGGCCAATGCCGAGTTGAATAATTGTGCCGAGCGGGTCGATACCCTGGCCGGTGATGCCTTTGAGGTCCTTGAGCGACTCAACAAGGAAAAAACCCGTTTCGATGTTGTCATCATCGATCCGCCAGCCTTTATTACCCGACGTAAGGATATGGCCGCCGGTGAGCGGGCCTATCAGCGCTTGAATGAAATGGCGATGAAATTGGTCAGCCATGGCGGGTTGTTAGTAAGTGCCAGCTGTTCAATGCACCTAGATAATGAACGCCTGCGCGATATGATTCGCAGCGCCGGCCGTAAGCTGGACCGCCATGTTGTGCTGCTTGCCGAAGGCGGACAGGGCGCTGACCACCCGGTATTGCCGGCCGTGCCCGAAACGCGCTATATCAAGGCGATCTTTGCCCAAGTTAACCAGAGTTTTTAGCCACTCCCCATGACAGCTGGATTATTGGCTAAATATTGGTACCTGCTGCTGCACTGATAACTGGCTAAAGATCAGCGCTAGCGCGGCCAACTGCTGACGCGCTGCAGACCATTGGGCATCTGCACTACTGTCTACAGGATAGTTGTCCGGCAGTTGTTTGACGGCCGTGAGGCTTGCCGCCACCGCAGTCTGTAATTCGCCCACCGTTGCCGGTTGATCCACAACTGAGTCGAACCATTGGCCAAAGGGGGTTTGGCTTTCGGGCTTCCCCACCAGTTGCTCTATCGAGGTCAGTAGGGCTATAGGATAGTCGCGTCCGCGTCCGCTAAACATGGCCGGATGATGCCATTCCGGTTCGTCAATCACCTGCTCATCGAACAATTCGGCCACTAATGCGACCCCTGTCAGACGTTGCAGGCTGGCCAAGACCACTACCAATTGCACACGCTCCGGTAATCCGCTGAAGCTGCCGCCGGCTTGCCAGCGCGCGGACACCTTGGTCAGGTCGTCCATCAGCAGGCGGGTCGCGACGCCCAAGTATTGGAGTCGACGTTCAATAATGATATCGGATTCAGCATTGCCGGTGAGGTGCCAGACGTCGGCGATTGGCAGGCGCCACAGAAAGAACTCCAGCACAGGGAAACCTACCGCCGCCGAATCCTCATCCATCAATCTGTGCTGACCGAGCAAAGTGCTTTCCCCAAGGGGTATATCCACTTCGTGGATCAGGCCGCTATAGGGATATTCTGGGATGCTGTCAATATAGCCGGGCAGAAAGGGCCGGGTGTTAATCAGATCGAGCAAGGGCACCAGCGTTTCCTTGTCTTCAGCGGTGAACGGCAGTTGTAGATAAAGCTGGCTGAGTGCCCAACTTTGATAGCAGAGCCGGTAAGAGGATTGGGCGGTTAACTGCAGGCTCGCTTCAGGGTTGGCAAGAAAGCGTTCTATATCCCCTTCTAGGCTCTGACAGCGCGCCAACATCTGCGTCGTGCTGGTTTGGGCATCGCGTTGGAACGCCTGGCCGACGCCGATAAAGTCTGTCTCGATCGGCCCTGTCGATTGCGAAGCCGATTCGACGATGGCCATGGGCGTCGGATTGTCCGGCCCAGAATCCGTTTTGGGGCTGCAGCTGCTGATTAAAGCACAGAGGGTGGCGAGGGCGAGGGTGGCTTTTGTCACAGGTTTTTCCTTAGATCGAGTATGGCCCAACCCTTCGTTTGCGCGATGTCACGCAGGGTCTCATCGGGATTGACGGCGATTGGATTTTCTACCTGCTCGAGCAAGGGCAGGTCATTGCGCGAATCCGAATAGAACCAGGCGCCGTTCAGGCTCGCATCCTGCTCAATAAGCCACTGCTTCAAACGCACCACCTTGCCGTGCGCGAAGCTGGGTGTGCCGGTTGCCTTGCCGGTATAGCGCCCGCCGATCAGTTCAGCTTCGCAGGCGATCAACTGCTCGATGCCCAAGCGCTGGGCGATGGGTTCGGTAACGAAGCGATTGGTTGCGGTAATGATCAACAGCTGATGGCCTAGCGCACGATGATGTTCAATCAGCTTAACCGCTTCCGGCAACACCATCGGCTCAATAACCTCGGCCATAAACTGCCGATGCAATGGCGCCAACTCGGCCGGCGACTTGCCCGCCAAAAAACCAAGCGCAAATGTCAAATATTCGTCAATATTGAGGGTGCCGGCCTGGTACTGAGCCAAGAAATAGTCATTCGCCGAGCCCGCTTGCGCCGTGTCGATTAGACCCTGGTCGACCAGAAACTGACCCCATGCATGGTCGGAATCGCCGCGAATAAGGGTGTTGTCGAGGTCAAAAATGGCGAGGGTCACAGTCTTATCCTGAGCAGTAGTATATGAATGGGGATTCTAGCGCGAAACACCCGCCAAGCCAAAGTGTCAGGTTGGATTCTCCGATTGGCGCTTTCAACGCGCTTGTGGAACAATGGCAAAGATCGATTCTATATTATAACGACTTCTGACTCCCTAGATGAATGGCGATTAATGGAATAAAAAATGATTGATTCAGACGGTTACCGACCGAATGTCGGCATGATTCTCACCAATACTGCCGGTCAGGTATTGTGGGCGCGTCGTATCGGTCAAGATGCCTGGCAGTTTCCACAGGGTGGTATCCGCCAGCATGAGACGCCGGTAGAAGCCCTATATCGGGAATTGCATGAGGAAATTGGCCTTGGACCGGCCGATGTGAGCATTCTGGCCTGTACGCGCGGCTGGTTGCGCTACCGGCTGCCGAAACGCATGATCCGCCACAATACCTTGCCGATCTGTGTTGGCCAAAAGCAGAAATGGTTTATGTTGCGCATGATGACCGACGACAGCCATATTGCCTTTAATCATAGCGAAGATCCTGAATTTGACGGCTGGAGTTGGGTGTCCTATTGGTATCCGCTCTCGAAGGTGGTGTCCTTTAAACGCGATGTTTATCGCCAGGCTCTAACCGAGTTGGCGCCGCGCATCCACAGACCCCAGGTTGCCTATGGCTGATTTACTGAATTTACTCCGCAAGGTGGTCGAGGCGGTTACCGGTGCCCGAGATTTGAAGTTGGCATTGGGCCGTTTGGTCAGCATGGTCCGACTTAGCATGGATGTAGATGCATGTAGCGTATTCCTCTGGGACCCAAACGTCGATTGCTATGTGCTTATGGCGACCGAAGGCTTGAGCGCTGCCGGCATTGGCAAGGTTACCCTAACTAAAAATGAAGGCATGATCGGCCTGGTCGGCAAGCGTGAGGAGCCCTTGAATTTGGCCGATTCGGCACTGCACCCCAACTATCATCACCTGCCCGCCGTTGGCGAAGATCAATTTCACGGTCTCTTGGCCGTGCCGATTATTCACAACCGTCGCTTGCTCGGTGTCTTGTCGGTCCAGCGCCGTTTGATAAGGCGCTTCAGTGGTGAAGAAGAAGCCTTTCTGGTCACCCTGTCGGCTCAGCTTGCAGGCATTATCGCCCATGCCGAAGCAACCGGAACCTTGTCTGGCATGGATATGCTGGGTGGCCAGGCGCAAAACGATATACGCTTCAGTGGCGTGGCCTGTGCTTCGGGTGTGGCCATCGGGCGTGCCCATGTGGTGATGCCGGCGATTACCCTAGACAGTATCCGTTTTTCTACCTCAAATGATATTCCAGCCGAGCTACGCCGTTTTGATAAGGCCATCGCTGCAGTGCAAAAAGAACTGTCCGACAGTCGAGACCGCCTGCAAAGTGAGTTACGCCCGGAAGAATTGGCTTTGTTCGATGTTTACGCCGGTATTATCAATGATCAGGCTGTAGCAGGTGCGGTACGTGAAAAAATAAAGCTGAGTGAGTCGGCTCACAGTGCGCTGGCGGACACCATGCGCGGTTATGTGCAGCATTTTGAGGCGATGGAAGATGCCTATCTGCGGGAGCGGGCGTCGGATATGCGCGACTTAGGACAACGCATCCTGTCGCGCCTGGTCGAGGAACAGGCCGATCGCAGCATCCCGATGGGCAGCATCCTCTTGGGCGAGGAAATCTCTGCGACGGTCTTTGGCCTGCTACCGCCGGGTAATGTGGCTGCCATCGTCTGTACTCAGGGTTCTGCCAACTCTCACTTGGCGATTTTGGCGCGGGCACTCGATATTCCTACCGTGCTGGGTGCCCAGGATATTCCCTGGCAGGAACTCGATGGCAAGGAGCTTGTGGTCGACGGTTATCGCGGTCATGTCTATTTTCAGCTATCGGTTGTCCGCCGAGCTTACTTTGAGGACCTGTTACGCGATGAAAAAGTACGCGTTTCAGGGCTCGATGCGCTTACCGACCTGCCCGGTGAAACCACCGACGGTGTGTCCATTGACCTTTTAGTGAACACCGGTTTGCAGACCGACATCATCCGCTCACAGGAGAGTGGTGCCGATGGCGTGGGTCTATTTCGTACGGAAATTCCCTTCATGATGCTGGGACGTTTTCCCAGCGAAGAAGAACAGGCAAAAATTTATCGCTCGCAACTGGAAGCCTTTCATCCCCGTCAAGTGACTATGAGAACCCTAGATATAGGCGGTGATAAAAGCCTGGATTATTTCCCCATCAAGGAAGATAACCCCTTTCTTGGTTGGCGCGGGCTGCGCGTTACGTTGGATCATCCAGAGATCTTTATCGTGCAGGTACGCGCCATGTTGCGTGCCAGTCTTAACCTCAATAATCTGCGCATCATGTTACCGATGGTGACCAGCATCGGTGAGGTTGAGGAATCCTTGGCCCTGATCCACCGGGCGGTATACGAGCTGAATGATGAGGGTGTGCGAGTGGAGACGCCATTAGTCGGCGTGATGATCGAAGTGCCATCGGCCGTGTACCTGGTCAAAGAATTTATCACCTTGGTAGACTTTCTATCGGTCGGCAGTAACGATCTGACCCAATATATTCTTGCCGTCGATCGTAATAACCCCCGGGTTGCCGGCATATACGACAGCATGCACCCGGCGGTCTTGAAAGCCCTGAAGATCATTGTCACCGAAGGCAATGCCGCCAATATGCCGGTCAGCGTGTGCGGGGAGTTGGCCGGTGACCCTTTGGGTGCCGTGGCCCTGGTTGGCCTGGGCTACCGCAGCCTGTCGATGAGCAGTGCCAACCTATTGCGCGTGAAAGCGGTGCTACGCCAGATCGATGCAGGTTGGGCGGAGACGGTCTCCAATGGCCTGTTGAGTCTGGATGATCCCAAGGTTATTCGTTCGACGCTGCAGTTAGCCTTACAAAATGCCGGTGTCCCGCTAACGTCCCTGGGCGTATTGCCGAGCCATACCTAGTCTTGTTTAAGCGGATGTCATAACCGAACCAAGAAAAAGCGGGCCCGCAGCCCGCTTTTTGTATCTGCCTTTGGCGTTCAGGCTACAGCCAGTCGAAACCGGCCGCGAGTCAGTCTACAAGGCTTACTTGCGACTGGTGCGCTTGCGCTCGTTTTCAGTCAGAAACTTCTTACGGACACGAATACTCAGCGGGGTGACTTCAACCAATTCATCATCTTCGATAAACTCCAAGGCCTGTTCCAGGGTTTGCTTGATATGCGGTGACAGGGCCAAGGAGTCATCGGTACCAGACGAACGCACGTTTGTCAGCTGCTTACCTTTAGTCGGGTTCACAACCAGATCGTTGCTGCGCGAATGAATACCGACGATCTGGCCTTCATAGACTTCAACACCATGGCCCATAAAGAGACGACCGCGCTCCTGCAAGGGGAACAGTCCATAGGCTAAGGTCTTACCCTTAACCATCGAGACCAGCACGCCGTTTTTACGGCTGGCGACGTCGCCTTCTTTGACTGGTCCGTAATGGTCAAAGATGCTGGTCATGATTCCAGAGCCACTGGTTAGGGTCATAAACTGGCCTCGGAAGCCAATAAGGCCCCGTGACGGGGTCATGAATTCCAGCTTAGTTCGGCCTTTACCATCGGGTTCCATGTTGGTCAGTTCGGCTTTACGCAAACCGAGCTCTTCCATGATCGAACCCTGGTGACCTTCTTCAACATCGATCACCACTACTTCATAGGGTTCGTGCACCTTACCATCAACGATCCGCTGGACCACTTCTGGACGGGAAACGCCCAGTTCGTAACCTTCACGACGCATAGATTCAATCAGTACCGACAAGTGCAATTCACCCCGGCCCGATACGCGGAATTTGTCCGGCGTTTCACCTGGTGTAACGCGCAAAGCTACGTTATGGATTAATTCCTGTTCCAAACGATCTTTGATATTACGGGTGGTGATGAACTTACCTTCTTTGCCGGCGAACGGTGAATCGTTCACCTGGAAGGTCATGCTTACGGTGGGTTCATCGATAGACAAGGGCGGTCGAGCTTCAACCTGGTTCGGGCTGCACACTGTATCGGAAATGCCCAGACCTTCAATGCCGGTAATGCAGACGATGTCACCGGCGTTGGCCTGTTCAATATCGACCCGATCCAGACCGTGGTAACCCATAACCTGTAATACCTTGCCTTTGCGGGTCTTGCCATCATCATCGATGATCACAACTTGGGCATTGGGCTTAACGGAACCGCGCGACACACGACCCACGCCGATAACGCCAACATAGCTGTTGTAATCCAGGGCAGAAATCTGCATCTGGAAGCCGCCTTCCAAATCGACGGCCGGGGCTGGTACGACTTCGGTAATCATTTTAAACAGGGGTTCCATATCCTCAGCCAGGTCATCGGCGGACAAGCCGGCAACGCCATTCAGGGCCGAAGCGTAGATCACCGGGAAGTCGAGCTGTTCTTCGGTGGCGTCGAGGCGGTCGAACAGTTCAAAGACCTGATCGAGCACCCAATCTGGACGGGCACCGGGACGGTCGACCTTGTTAATCACCACAATAGGCTTCAGACCCTGGGCGAAAGCCTTGGAGGTTACAAAGCGGGTTTGGGGCATCGGGCCATCAACGGCATCAACCAGCAATAAAACGGAGTCTACCATCGACAATACGCGCTCTACTTCACCGCCGAAGTCGGCGTGGCCCGGGGTGTCAACGATGTTGATACGGAAGTCTTTCCAGCGGATTGCGGTGTTTTTCGCCAAGATGGTAATACCGCGTTCACGCTCCTGGTCATTCGAGTCCATTATTCGCTCAGAATTCAGGTCTTTA
>Ga0307492_10000689_pt1 | contig 14165 bp, 14 predicted proteins | sample SI3LmetaG_FD_202365 | JGI IMG/M metagenome (GOLD analysis project Ga0307492, IMG submission 202365) | Sea-ice brine microbial communities from Beaufort Sea near Barrow, Alaska, United States - SI3L | ecosystem: Environmental > Aquatic > Marine > Coastal | place: USA: Alaska | collected 2017-05-06 | reverse complement strand
CTAACAATTCAAACTAACAATTCAAACTAACAATTCAAACTAACAACAGCCCCTCATCGATGGCCACAAAGCGGTTCGCCGCATCCATCAGGGCCTTGGCGGTGAGCTTGGGGACACCATAGACTTCGACGGTCTTGCAATAGCTCTGGCGGATTTTGTCGACCAGAATGGCGAAGTCGCCATCGCCGGACACCAGAACGACGACATCGGCCAGCTGCGCGGCTGCGAGTGCGTCAATGGTGATGCCGACATCCCAATCGCCCTTGGCGGAGCCGTCGACTCTCTGGATAAAGGGTTTCAGCTTTACCTCAAAGCCGATGGCCCGCAAAATATTTTGAAATTGGCGCTGTTTTTCATCGCCCCGATCGACCGCATAGGCATAGGCTCCCACTACCTCACGATTGGCGGTGACGGCGGCCCAAAAGCCGTTGTAATCGAAGTTCTTTCGGTAGGCGCTGCGCGTGGTGTAATAGACGTTTTGCACATCGACTAAAATTGCGACCGTTTCCATAGAGATCTACAGTTAAAAAAAACCAGTGTACCCTGAGAGCAGACAGCGGACAAAAAAAAGGCCGCTTGCGCGGCCAAAGGATGACAAGGGAATCTTGCTTCAGCTCAGCTGAGCCTTAAAAAAATCAACCGTGCGCTGCCAGGCCAATTCCGCCTCGGCCTCGGCATAGCGGCCGGTCGAGTCGTTATGGAAGCCGTGATTCACGCCCTCATAGATGTAGGCATTGTAGTCAACCCCATTGGCTTTCAGGGTCTTCTCATAGTCTGGCCAGGTGCCATTAACTCGATTGTCCAAGGCGGCAAAATGCAGACTGAGCGGTGACTTGACGCGACTGCGCAGCGCTTCAGCCGGCGGCGTGCCATAGAATGGCGCTCCGGCGTCCAGGTCATCGGGCAGTGCCGCGGCCAACATATTGACTACATAGCCGCCATAACAGAAACCCACCGCACCGAGCTTGCCATTACTGAGCGGGTGATTTTTGAGAAAACCGGCGGCGGCAATAAAATCTTCTTCCAGCTTGGCTTGGTCGAGTGCGCTTTGCATCGCCCGGCCTTCATCATCATTGCCCGGGTAGCCGCCAGCTGGATACAGGGCATCGGGCGCAAAGGCAATAAATCCGCGCATGGCTAGACGTCGGGCGACATCTTTAATATAGGGGTTGAGGCCGCGATTTTCGTGGATCACCAGGACCACCGGTGCCGTGCCGGCTAGATCTTTCGGCGTGACCAGGTAACCCTGGCCTTCGCCATAGCCCTTGGGTGACAGGAATTTTGCATAGCTGGCCTTGATACTGGCGTCATTAAAAGACACCTGCTCGGCGGCGGCGTAGTTAGGCATCAGAGCGGTAGTAAGCACACTCATACTGAAGCCCAGCGCGGTGAGCGCAGCCAGACGCGCCATGAAGGTGCGTCGGTCAATCAAACCGTGGGCATACTCGTCATACCAGTTAAAGGCTTCTTGCGGGATTGGCCGGGCACTTATAGCGGCCGAGGTCATCTTGGGAAGCAGCTCATTATGCTGTACTGGGATCATTGTTATCACTCCGTATCAGGGTACAGGGTTCAATCGAGTTTAGGCTCGGAAACAACCGATGAGCGTGACGGGATCTGCTCACTTCTTCGCCACCTTCAAATTCTACGGTAGCTCTTTGTAGGTAGATCAATATTTAGCAAGCTTCTGTTGTTACGTCAACTTTTTGTGTTCAACCATGCTCCTAGCGCTCAGTTTGGCTATACTGCCGGGCCCATCGCGAGCAAAGGCCGAGTGCATGACCCAAACCCTGACCCTGGTTGCCCTAACCAACCCGAAAAGCCCGACTAACGTTGGTTCGGTGCTGCGCGCGGCCGGTTGCTTCGGCGTCGACGAGGTACTCTACAGTGGCACCCGTTACAATACGGCAAGAAAATTCCAGACCGATACCAAAGACGTTCAGAACAGAATAGCCCTGACCCATGTCGAAGATTTCTTTGCCGAACCCAGCGCGCCGCTAACCCGAATCTGTGTCGATTTGGTTGAAGGCGCAACCCCCCTGACCGACTTCGTCCACCCGGAGCGGGCGCTCTATATCTTTGGCCCTGAGGATGGTTCGCTCAGCCAGGCGGTGATCGACCAGGCCGATGCCGTGGTCTATATCCCGACCATCGGCTGCCTGAATTTGGCCGCGACAGTGAATATCGTGCTTTATGATCGGGCCGCTAAATTAAACCTAATTCCGGGCGGGGACAGCCTAATACAAGCCAGTCGTGACACTAATAATAAAACCCGCCGCGGCAGCACTTAGCCTGAACACGCCAGCCATGAGAACAGCCTAAACGAACAGTAACGGACGGCTAGAACCGCGTCGGGCTCGCACCACTGGGGTACCCTGTTGCACAGCTGCAGGATTTACTGCCGGCTACGGCCATATCCAAAGAAGCAGTGCATAACAACCTAAGGCGCAGACGACTGCCGACGGAAACGTGGAAGCGCTGTTGGTTGAATTCTATTCGACCCGCAAGACAGGGTTATAGGGCGAAAAAGACTGGCGTTGCCAAACGGATGGCATAGCCTGCTCGACCAATCGGCCGCGCTCCAGAACGAAGCGGATCACCGCCCCGGTGCCCATCGGGGCCGGCTCTGATTCAGTCGGCCAGATAACCTCGGCTTGGCCAGTTAGATGCAGCAGATGCCCCTGCTCAAACAGCGGAAAAAGCAAACCTGCGCTGGAATCGGTCTGCAAGTTGCCGAGGGTATTAAAGAAGTTATTGCCGGCATAGTCCGGAATCAACAAGGTGCGCTCGTCCAGCATGCGGACAAAACCTGGCATGCCACCCCGATGGGACATATCGACACCCCTATTGGCACCTTTAAGGCCACCACCGGAGTCCCGGTCGGCAAATCGGCTAGCAATAAAGCAGGTATCGCTGCTTGCCAGCCAGCGAGAATGGCGCTCTGTAAAGCGGGTAAAGTCGGCTTTGCACCCGTTCCCGTAGGCTGGATTCGGCACCGCGCTGCGCTGCTGAATATACTTGGGACAGTTACCAAAGCTTTGCTCAACCCTGAGCGTTAATCGATCGGTCACATCCCCGATAAGGACCCCATTGACGCGATTGCGCCGGCGCGTTTGCGGCTCCAGTCCGAGCAGACCCAGCTGTTGACCTAGAACCCACTGATTCGCCAATGGGTCGAGTGGATTAAACTGGGCTGCTATGGCCAACTCGTTGGGTGCCGGGCTGCTAATAAAGCCACTGTCACCAAACAGCGCCGTCGCCCATAACCTTCCGGTCAGGTCCTGGCCGCCCAAAAACACCAGCGGCAATAGACCAAAAAATTGCCGATGCTGGTCGGGCATCTCGGCGCGGATGAATTTTGGACCAATTAGAGCCATTTTTGCGCGTGAGCCGAAACGTGTTTGGACGGCACGTTCCCCGGCATGCCAGACCTCCTCCTTGGCACCGACCTGTAGCCCGCTCATGGAATACTTGGCTGGGCTAAAAATTCGACCCGCAAGCCACCTGGAATAGTACAGATCATGTGTTGTATCGGGCTATCACCCATGGCTTCGGGCGCGAATTCCAACTCAACGTCGGTTAGCTCGACAAAGAGCCGATGCAGCTCGTCAAGCACACCAATCGAGCCGACGTTCAGCGCCAAATGGTGTAAGCCAATATTTTTATGGCGATCGAAAGCGACCGGGCTGCTGACCTGGGCCTGCCACAAGGTCAGGAATAGATGCCCATTGGTAATAAACTGGGCTGGGTAATCGGGCTTACCCCCGACCACCTGAAAGTTCAGATGGTCGGTAAAAAATTTCGCCGTCGTGGCGACATCCGATACGGTCAAACCCAGATGATGAAGACCCTGGATATCATGGCTTAGCTTGGCCGGGGTCAATAGACTATTGGTTGCACACATGATTTTAGCCTCAAATTCGTTGGTTGATTACGTCTTAGGGTGAACAGAACTGTACACCTTCAAAATAAGACTAACCGAACAGATCTGTCCATGTCAACCAGTTAGCATAAAATACTGTACAGATCTGTCTACTTTCGGCAAAAGACACTACACTGACCGATAAGACACATAGGGAAGCCTCATGGCACTGCAACCGCGCAAACAACACCTGCTTGACACGGCCTATCGGCTGTTCAATGAATTTGGCTACCACGCCACCGGGATCGACCGCATCCTGTTGGAGTCCGGTGTCTCCAAGGCGACCCTGTACAAACACTTTCGCAGTAAAGAAGCACTGATCTTGGCGGTGCTCGAGCAACGCCACACGGAGCTGACCGAGCAGACAGAAGCCGGCATGAACCGAGCCAGAGCGTTAGGCGAGCCAGAGGTGTTGGCCATCTTTGACGGCCTGGATCAGTGGTTTCAAACTAAGGAGTTTTTCGGCTGCAACTTTATCAACGCCTCGGCCGAATACGGTCAACGCGGCGAAGCGATCCACGATTTTGCCGCCCTGCATAAAGAACGGCTGCGCGGCGCCTTGGAACGCAGCCTACAAAGCGCCTCACCCGAACTGAAGGTCGAACTGTCCGAACAGCTGATGATGTTGTTTGAAGGGGCCATTGTCAGCGCCCATGTGCGCGGCAAACGCAATGCCGCCCAGGTGGCGAAGAAGGCCGCGCAACGGTTGATCGAAATTCTCGACTAATTTGGGCGATAGCGTGCCACAAATCTAACCCGTAGGTCGGGCCAATGGCCCGACAACAAGCGGGCCGCAGTCCATGGAGGAACGCTCCCGACCCAAGGTGTTGGGCCGCGCAGTCGCTTGGCGCAACCTATGGAATCAAAGGGATCAACGATCCTTTTGATTAATTAATTAGCTGGCAATGCCATTCATAAACAGATCAACATTTGCTTCACACCAGCGAGTTCGGTACGCCTTGTCGTTCTCTATATCCAGCCCATGATTTTTTTTAATCCAGGGTAAAAACTGCACCTGATTGTGAATTCTATCCAGCATGAAGCCAAGTACCATATCCGCGTCCAGCTCTTTGCGCGCAAAACCCAGCTGCTGGGCTTGTTCGATAAAAGCCTTAAACCCTATACTGAATTCGATTAGCGAATCGAGCTTCGGTTGTTCTCTATCGACAAACACCAGGATAACCTTATTTTCCAAATAGGCATCTAAGGTGGTTTCAAACAGCAATTCGATTTTGGCTTGAAAGTCCTCTTTAGAGCGTGGTGATTTAGCCAGCAGCTTTATGGGTATTGCGAATAGCTGCTTGTCGAAATGATCCACAATTGCCTCAAACAGTCCTTCTTTGCTGCCAAAGTAATGGTGGATCATATTCATACTGGTGTGCGCATGTTTGCATATTTCCCTAACCGACACCTGACCGTAACCCTTTTCGCCAAAGAGTATAGAGCCAGAGTTCAACAACCGTTCTTTGGTGCTTTTTTCTTTAGGACTGTCCATTGGCGGCCAATTTTAATTTTGCGGTGGCCTTTAACTTGCGTGGATGCGGCTGGCCCTGTTCAACGAAATATTTCAATTCCTCGGTAATTTGACCGACAAAAACGCCCAGGCCAAATTTAACAACGGGATATATTAGATAGGCGTGTGGTTTTAATTTAGAGGTGATCGTCCAAGTCACCTCTGAGCGATTTTCGCCAATATCTTGTATCTCAAAGTCCAAGATATTACCCAATATTGGCATAATAGCGGGCGTATTCAGCAGGGTCACGTCTACGGTGCAGGTCTGGTTTTGTTCATCATAGGCCAGAAACTCCTCGGTGGCTTTGATGCCATTGGGATTAGCGTTTAATTCACAGACTCTGCCTTCGGATTTATTGCCTTCGAAGGCTTTGCTGGTCGATTCACCGTATGAATTCGGGATAGAAGACATCCATTCACTGGCGGTATCAAAATCGTGGGCGAATATACCCCAAACCTTATCTGCGCTGGCTTCAATCTGTATTTTTTTTATAATTCTCATGGTCGTTCCTCACGGCAAAATAGTTAATGTATCGCTTGTTACATTCAGTGTACCAAGCGTTATATCGCTAATGCAAGCATCTATTTTGGCTCAACGGTATAAGCCGACCCAAAAAAACGCGTAGGTCGGGCCAAGGGGCCCACAAAAACCAGGCCAGGGGCCATGGAGGAACGTTCTCGACCCAAGGTATTGAGCCGCGCCGTCGCAGGACCCAAGCTATGGTATCGCTGGACTTTCGATTAATTGAGTCCCAGAACCGCCTATTAGTCCTGTAACGAGATCATTTTTTTACTGAGAAGTCGTCCTAAACCAGCCTGCTCTTGATAATTATAGCAAAGGGTATTATGCGCACCTGACGGGATTTTTCCTAGAAGATGCCAGCAGATCAACCTCAGTGCTGGTCGAAAAGCATCCGCTTTGATAGTTAAAGAATGAAATACATAAATTCGATAGACAGTCCTCTTGCGTGCCGTAAGCAATGGACAAGCGATAATTATTTTCGGGTACAAAATAAAAAAAAGACCAAGCCGAGCAAGTGTCATGGCAACGATCGTTGCCCACCATGTCGATGGTGCCTGCGTCAAAATTAAATTCAAATGAATTCAAGGGTATGGACAGACCCATCCCACGAGCCTTGACATATGCCTCTTTTAGGGTCCAAAGTTTAAAAAAGTGTTCTACTTGCTGCTGCGTTGACAACGCCTTTAGGCGAGTCAATTCTAGCGAAGAAAAAAACCCATCCGCAATATCAACTGGGTTATTTTTGCGCAATATCCATTCAACATCAATACCGAGTAGATCGGCACGGGAAACGACAATAACGATGAGATTTTCAGTGTGGGAGACATTGAAATAAATATCTCCATCTAATAGGGAATTGGCGAGATAAGGTCGTCCATATTTATTTTTTCTAAAGCGCCAATGCGCGGGCAATACTGATTTTTGATAATAAGACAATACCCAGCGCAGCAGCCCCCGCGTGACCAGATATTGTTGGCGGTGCTTAGCAAAATGAAACTTGGATTTTTTATTTTTCTCAGCATTACTAAGTACCTGATAAAAGGCATTTAATACCTTTTTGTCTTGAATATCTTCATCCTTAATCATCCAGACATGAGCCTCGTCTAAAAGGAGGTCACGCTGGTCACATTGGGGGTTAAATAGATCAACATCCATAAAGTCGCAGCATCCTTTGTCACGAACCCTTAACGTTCATCGTTATTGAGTCACCGTTATTCGCTCTACCTGGCTAGCAACCTCAACCTGCTGTTGCTTAGGGACAGCGGGGGTGTTCATCCAGCTCTCCAGCAGGCCCAAAGAGGCTTAGACTGTTTCGTCCATTCAAAATGGCCAGCTACTTTACGACCAAAATTTTATTTGATCTCGGTGTCCTGTTGCAGTGATGCCAACTAACTTAGCCGCAAGCCCGTTTGCACTGTTTTGGGGTACCAGTGGGTCAGCTTCTAGCGATACCATAATAACAGGCGTTATTAAACGGTTCCGTGAGGCATTGTAATTGTAATCGCATTCGTCGTGGGTTACGCGCTACTGGCCAGTTAGCCTCTCATAAGATTAATCGCTCGTCATATTGAGTGGTTACCGGCCGAAGAAGGCCCCCTGTGTCAGGATAGTTGTCACCTGGAAAGTAGCCTAAAAGGTTATTAATAATGCGACTCAAGCGAATAGCGACTCTGTAGGCCGCGATTAACAAGAGTTCACAGGGGCTTTGTCCTTTGGGGCGGAAAATATCCGGAACCCCATGGACATGGTGTGTCTCTCAGTGCTTATTTGTGTAAGTTCATGCTACAAGCACCAAAGTGGCAGTTATACAATGGCAATTGGCTCAAAAGATGTCGCCAAAGATTCCCTTCATTTCCTTGGCGCCTTTCTTTGTTACCTCCCATGTGTCCATTTTTCTGTTGTTTATGATGGGGATGGGCGACCCCAGGGTCAGATAACCGAGAGCCTCAAAATCGCGCAACGATCGGTGAGAGTTGGGCGCAAGGATAGCCTTTTCTTTCATTATTTTATTAAAGGTCTTTGACATATCGCCGCTCGTTATTGGCTTCTTGTTTAACACACAAAGGGCAGCGAATGCTAAGAGGTACATTCGCTTCTGACCATGAATGGCGGCAAAATTCATAAGTTTTCTAATTTGAATCGGCGTCATATCATTTTGACTCCCTTAGTTTAATATTTTGAATAGTAGAACGATGTTCGAGAGAGTGATAACTTAATATTTTAATCATTGTGGGCTACGAGCCTAAGCTTTTATAGTACTTAATGTGTCGTTTAATTGTATCGCACAATAGGGGGGCTGCGGGGATTTCCTTACCCTCAGTCTACAAAATTGGCCAAAAAAATTCCCTCAGCCGAGAAAAGGACCAGAATCAATACTATTCTTTTTGATATAACCTACTGCAGATACTCCTTCAACTTCAACTTCGTTTCCTCTCAACAACTTTATCTTCAAGCTAGCCAACTTGATAAGCTAAAAAATTAACAGTATCCGCCGGACCTTTATGGGATAATGATAATTTTTTTTTGTATTTTTATCAATGGTGCTTTGTAGCCTCCAGGATCGCATCTCTATCTAGAACTTCAGCTATGAATTAGTCTAAGGGTGTTCTGGCGGACTGTAAATTCGGAGTTTTTAGAATCATTTGTCTTTTTAGAGGGAAAAACTAAAGGACCCTTTTACGCTCACATAGCAAAAAATTATGATCAATATGGCAACGGTGTCACTTCTGGTTCATAGCTTAATTCTCAAGGATGGGACTGGCGCTCGCCTTTATCAGCACCTCTGAGGTGCCTTTTTTACCACCAACAACCGACTAAAGACATAGGATGTTTTATCCATGATTGGTGAATTAAACGCCAAAGGGCACCACCGCTACTATATAAAAAGACTTCGCTGGGGTCTGATATTTGAGGAATTTACGAGGCCGATTATTAAGCTTTTCAATCGCAGCGGAAAGGTATTTTTCCGCCACTGCTCTCGCGTCGATTGGTTTTTTAAAATACTGGCGTAACAACTCGTTTGTATTTTTATGTATTCCTCTCTGCCAAGGGGAGTATGGATCGCAAAAGAACCTTCATTCCGGTGCCATTTGCGATATCTTTAAAGCCCGGAAACTCCTTTCCATGATCAACGGCAAGTGTCTTCTTTCATTGACCTGACATCCTGTCAAACGCCTCCACTGTGGTTGTTGTACCGATCGAGGAGTGTGTGCCGGTCCCTGAAAAGCAATGCTACTCTACAGGCTTTGGAAAACAGGCGTTCACAGAGGCTATGTCCCTTTTTGCGCGGGAATCCCCGGAACCCCTTGTGGGAATTTACTTACCGTTAGTCTGTAAAATGGACCAAAATCAATACTATTATTTTTGATTTGCCCTAATTTACATACTCTTACAATTTCACCGTCGTTTTATCTCTAACACTGTATCTTAAAGCTAGCCAACTTGATAAGTTATGGCTGACTCTCCGTCAGCCCTCAATACAGACTGTCCGCTGACCAAGCCGCTCCATCAGTTTGGGTAACTGGGGTTTTCCCTCCAAAAAAGAAAATGGCTCTGAAGGCACCGGATTTCAAGGGCTCCAGATTGACATTATCAGTGTACGAGGATGGATATCTGTCCGGTTCCACTGGGAGCAGGACTTGCCCCTGGCACGGGGGGTATAGGCACGATAGAGAAGCGGTTTAAGATATTCTGGTTTTTCGGGCGGAGTTGCCTTTCAGGCGACAGAAAAGCTAACGCCGTTCGCGAATATTGTATGGGTGAGTTAGACGGAATTTATTGAAGTGGGCACAGTCAAGGTATTTTTCCGAGTTGGTCACCAACGCCTAACAATTATCTACTAAAGGTTGGTGTATTATTTACTAAAGGTTGGTGTGCTGTATCACTAACTTTTTCAACTAGAACAAACAATAATTCGCATGATCAAAGGCAGTTTTAATCGTTCATTTTCACCAAAGGGATTACATGAGATTCTATTCAGTTACGCTCGTAGGTCTAATATTCGCGGTGTTGGCCGGTTGCGCACCCATTGGGCCCGACAGTGGCTCTAGTGAACTTAAGATCCTGTATGCCGGCTCTGCTGACTTAACGGTTTTGTTTGACGGGGAGTATCGCACGATTACCCCAGGCAATAACCACATGGGGGTTTTAGATATTGATCAATCATACTCGATAATTCCCTCTGACGATCTATCCTACTGCGAAGTTTCAGGCCTTTCCGGTAAAACAAATCGTAACAAAACCCAGGCGTTTATTGATTGCCAACGCGTCACAAATACCATAAGTCTGAATTTGGGAAATAGGCTTATCAACGAAAAGACCGAAACCAAAGTAAGCTCAAAAAAAGATATTATTTTTTATAAGCACCACTCAGGCCATACTGAAGAGATATTTGGCTTTCACACAGAGGTGATGCTGTTCAATGATCAGGAGGTCGCACCTGATTACCTTGAAGAAGTTTACCCAGGGTCGGCCAAAAACGTAACGAATCTCATTCATCTCAATTCGCTAGCCAACGGCAATATTGAATTCTTCACACAAGGCTCCTTGTCATACCATTGGGGCCTATTTCGAACAGAATTCACCGCAGAGGGCGATTTTGTTAGTGTACAGAAATTGGATCTAATTAGTCAGGGCGAAAACTCAGGGGTATTCGCTGTCTCAAGTGACGCTGGATTCACACACTTTTCAATGACAAAGAAAGGCCGACTCATATCAGTAGGATATATCCAAGATGGGGGCTGGACACCAATAACATTTAGTTTTGATTATGGCGCTGAGAGCAATGTCGAAAATCAGATAGGCGTAGAAAACTCAAGGTCCATGGATACGACTTGGTCGCAATCTAATGGTGACATTAATACCGCGCAACTCAACAGGGAGAATACAGAAGCCTATAGAAATGAGCATTATTATGTTGAATTAGATGGGAACTCCAAGTCCGATCCAGTTCTTATTTATGACATTTCCCTTGGCCGGTCGTTTATTTCAGGTTTCGAATCATTTGTTGATGCCTCAGGAATTATTCATCTTGTCTGGAAAGACAGTTCAAATACCGACCTGATGTACTCCTATATTGATGGAACTGGGCTATCCATTCCGCAGGTAATTGATACTGAATGGACGACTCATGAAACCCCTAGAATCGTAGTCAGTGATGGAATTAAACGAATATTTTGGATAGACCAATATCAGGTGATCAAACATCAGCAGTTTGGCAGATTTAATTCCGCAATCATTGGCGATGGAGGCACCAGTCCAGTACGTAATTTTCTCGTTGATTTGGATAATAGACCAACTGATACTCGGTGGTCCTATCAAGTGATTGAGCAACCAACCGGTGGCTTCAAAATAGCCTATTTTAGTTCTCAGCCGTCCAGCTTAATACCTGAAGGAGAAGAGCCTGACAGGTACTCGAACATCGTATTACTTAATTAAGCGCTCAAAGAGGGTTCTATGTGTCAACCTGATAGCAGACACTCATCAAGTGAGTTAACCTATATTTAGGGCCCAAGGGAGTATTCAGACGCCAGCATCGAGTAGATGGCATGGTCCACAAAGTGAGTATAGAGCCACTCACACTGGCGCAGGCTACCCTCATATTGAAAACCCAGACGTTCGGGTATCGTCCGGCTCTGCCAATTGTGCACAGCACAGTGAATCTCAATCTTATTGAGTTCTAGCTCGATAAAGCCGATGCGCAACAGCTCCCGCACTGCCGTGCTGACCACGCCCTTGCCGTTGCTGTCCTGCGCCAGCCAATAGCCGATCGGGGCCGAGCCATGCATTTTTTGCACCGTGTGAAAGCCCGCGACACCACAGAGCTTGCCGTGATGAAATAGGGCGAAATTCGGTACGCCATCACTGGCACTTTTTTGCGCCACGGACTCGACGAAGGCAGCCGTATCCTCGATATTATGAATATGATCCAGCCAGGGTAGCCATTCTCGCAAATGGGCGCGATTGGCCTCGGTCAAATCATAGAGCCGCTGGCTATGCGCGTCGCTGAGCGGTTCGAGTGCGACGTTGTTGGCTAATTCAATCCTCATCCTGTCCATCCTGACTGTTGAGTAACTCGCGCCCTACCGACGCCAGGCTCCATACTAACCCTTAACGCGCTAAACTCAATCCTCAAACAGGCCCAGCTCCGCGTCCGTCAGCTCGCGCCATTGCCCTTCGGCTAGGTCATTCGAACAAGGCTCGGTTGGATCAGCGTTCGGCCCACCGTTCAGGTACAGCTCCCCGATGCGATAGCGATGCAACGTCAGCACCGGGTTGCGGAAGCGGCCAAACATCCGTTTAATCTGGTGGTACTTGCCTTCGGTCAACACCAGGTCGGCAACACGATCCGATACAATGGTCAGGATCACCGGGGCCGTGATGCTGTCTTCAAATTCAAAGTACATCCCCTCCGCAAACGCCTGAATATAGTCCGGCGTGATCGGATGGGCCACCCCGACCCGATAGTACTTGGCGACCCTGGTTTCCGGCGCACTGAGCCGCTTCGACCAGCGCCCATCGTTGGTCAACAATATCAGCCCGCTTGAATTCAGGTCGAGCCGGCCAGCCAGATGCAGGCCGGGAATCACCGGACCGTCGATCAGGTCAAGCACGGTGCGGTGAATCGAGTCCTGCGTGGCACTGACCACACCAATCGGCTTGTGCAGCATTCGGTAGACCCGCTGCCGTTCTTGCAGCACAAGCCCCTGAGCGCTAATGGTCGAGAAACCATCGATCTGCAGCGCGGCGTCGGACACCCACTGGCCATCCACACTGATCTGCCGCTGCGCCAGCAATACCTTGACCTCACGCAGACTGATTTGACAGGCTTTACTGATAAAACGATCCAGCCGGCTACGCCTACCCACCATAAGCCCAGCCCCAGCCAAAGCCACTGTTCACACCGTACATAGGACACCCACCGTTATCAGGACACACACTTTTTTCCTTCTAGGGACACCCACCATCTATATTAGACACCCACCATCTATATTAGACACCCACCATCTATATCAGACACCCACCATCTATATCAGACACCCACCATCTATATCAGACACCCACCATCTATATCAGACACCCACCACAGCGATACGGCTGCCCAGCGGCGACGGCTCTATATCGATGCGCAGTTGCATCTGTTCGCGCATCTCGCTGACGTGTGAAATTACTCCGATGGTGCGCCCGGTTTTCCGCAGGTCGATCAGGGTTTGCACGGCCAGTTCGAGCGATTCCATATCTAGGGAACCAAAGCCCTCGTCGATAAAGAGCGTCTCCAGGCGAATGCCGCCGGAGTAGCTTTGCACCACATCGGACAGGCCCAGTGCCAGTGCCAGCGCAGCCATAAAGGACTCGCCACCCGATAAGGTATTGGCCGGCCGGGTCGCGCTGGAATAGGCGTCTTCAATTTCCAGCTCCAGGCCCGAGGTCTTGTTGCCCTTGCTGCGGTCTAATTTACGTTTGAGAATATAGCGGCCCTTACTCATCAGCTGCAGCCGCTGGCTGGCCTCGCGCAGAACATCGTCCAGTAAGACCCCGAGCACAAAGCGTTGCAAACTAACCCGGTTGCCGCTCTGACCACTGGCCACATCCGACAGGGTACCGTAAATGCGGTAATCGGCCTCTACTTGCGCCAACTCGCTTTGGTTTTCCAGCAGTAACTTGTTGACCCGGAGCAGCGAGTCGCGCTCGGTCGTGGTTGCACTTAGACTTTGCCGAGCCAAATTATTCTGCGCGCCGGCGGCCTCCAGCACATGCGCCAGGGCCGGCAGATCGGGTCGGCTTTGCTGCGCCAGTTCTAGTTCGCTTTGGGCCATACGGCCGGTCAGTTCGGCAACCCGCTGATGATAGACCTTGAGTTCGGCCACCAATGCCGAAAGCGGACCGTCCTCTAGCCAAGCCTCTTGATACAGCGCCTCGCTGGCAAAACCGGCCTGGGTCAGCTGCTGTGCCCAAGCCAGTTGGCGTTGCTCGATGTCTGTGGTCAAGCTTGCGATCCGGGTCAGACGATCGGCCAACAGCGACTGCTGACTGGCCAACTGTTGCTGCACGCTGGTCAACGCTTGCTGACTGCTCAGATATCGACTGTCGATCTCGGCAATCATCTTCTGCAGATGCTCCAATTGCTCGGCCACCCGACCCGGCTCTCGGTCCGCCTCGGGGATCTGCTGTTCCAGCTGTTGGACTGCAGCACGGGATTCAGCCAGGGT
>Ga0307492_10000688_pt1 | contig 14179 bp, 10 predicted proteins | sample SI3LmetaG_FD_202365 | JGI IMG/M metagenome (GOLD analysis project Ga0307492, IMG submission 202365) | Sea-ice brine microbial communities from Beaufort Sea near Barrow, Alaska, United States - SI3L | ecosystem: Environmental > Aquatic > Marine > Coastal | place: USA: Alaska | collected 2017-05-06 | reverse complement strand
TTACTTTGGTAAGGCATCGATACTGGGGTATTGCTTAATCCCAATTAGCGGGAACTAGCTTTAAAGCTGTTGTTGTGGATGACTACCATACCTTTTGCCCAAAGGTAGTGAATTTATAAAACTCCACGCAGTAAATAAGAAGCATCACCCGAAGGGCACAATAGCGCAGCGTATTGTGCCACATGTATTAAACACCCTCACCAACCTCAAAATCAACGCCATTCCCACCCCAGTTTTCAGGATAAACCTGACGCTTAACCAATTGATGAAAGGTCGAGTATGGCCAATCTTTAACCTGATCAACATGGCCATGTTGATCAGGATTATATTGAGGGTAGTCTATATGCGCGTTATAGTCAGATTCATCTCGAATGCTATGTTCTCAAAAGCGCCTTTGCCATATACCTCTTTTGCCGCGTTTTTGTCTCACGGTTGAGCGTCGCTCTGTCTTCGGTAGACTTTTTGAAAACAGCACTTTGATCAATCTTATTCTTGTCGTGTAATTGTCATCTCCGTGTGGCAAGACAGCATGAAGTGCATGTGTTCAGGGAGAACAACCCATCCATCAATATGAAATGGGTGTTTATTTTTTACTTGTTTGACTACTTTACGTAGTCGGTCTATTTGTTCGATTAGTAATCGATTTTGGTGGTGTCCTAGCAGGTTGACGATGAAGAAGTAGCATTCACTTTTGATTCGGTTTCTTCAGTAGTTTGGCATGGTTGATTATTCCTTTAATCACTAAATTTCATTCGGTGCAATACGCTTCGTATTGGCACCCTACGTTATTATGGCTCTGTTTTTTGGTAATTTAGGCTGTGTCAATGCTAAGATAATATCTGCATCCCACCCAACATTATAATATTCAAGGAGTGAATAAACTATGCGCTATCGCCACCTGATTGGCTTTCTTCTCGTTACATCGTTGGCTGGCGTATCCGCCGAAAACACGACCCCAGAATTACAACTGGCCAACCGTTATCACGATCAAATAGACATTACTCAGTATTGGGTGAGTGAAAAATTTGATGGTGTACGGGGTTATTGGGATGGCACACGAATGATTTCACGGCAGGGCAATATCATTAACACACCGCTCTGGTTTGTCTATGCATTACCCAAAACGCCACTCGATGGTGAGCTTTGGCTAGGTCGAGGTCAGTTCGATCAAGTCTCAGGTATTATTAGACGGCATCAGATTGATGAGGAAGATTGGCGTCTAGTCAAATATTTGATCTTCGACTTACCGGCTAGCGAGCAGATCTTTGACTTTCGGGTTGAACAAATAAAATCGATCGTCACACAAGTTAATCGGAGTCATATCCAACGAGTAGAACAATTTAAGCTCGACGACAATCAAACTCTATTAAAAACACTAGATCGCATCGTCGAAAATAAGGGCGAAGGTTTGATGTTACATCTAGGAGCATCGTACTATCAGAATAGCCGCAGCGACGATTTACTCAAACTAAAAAAAAGCAATGATGCGGAAGCCACAGTGATTGAGCATTACGAAGGCAAAGGCAAGTACGTAGGCTTGCTGGGTTCACTATTGGTTGAAGCTAATGATCAACGCCGCTTTAAGATAGGAACAGGTTTCTCCGATTTAGACAGAGCTAATCCACCACCCATTGGCTCAATCATTACCTATCGTTATTTTGGATTGACCCAAAAAGGCACACCTCGTTTTGCTAGTTTCTTGAGGATTAGATATTCACACTGAGTTATTGAGTCCAATATCGACGCTATCTCGATCAAGTTATTATCCTATGCCCAAAGGCGCTTCACTTATGACTAAAAAATTTAGTAGCTACGAAAGTACACGGATTGGCACGGAATAAAGAACTTTGAATGCTGCGTTCCACTGTTTTGTAGCGACAATAAGTTTTAAAATACATCACCTGTTATAAAGCCTACGATATACTCTACTTGTTGTCCCACCTGTGTTATTCCGTGTAAATCAGTGGTCAAACAGTACGGTGGAGTTACTCGTAGTATGGATTTAATTCCAGCCGCCACCTCCCTAGCGTCTAGATTTCAGTCTTTTCCAAACTATCAACAAAAGCTTTTGTGAGCTCCTTCGCCTCCAACGACAATGTGTCCAGCCCTCTTGTGATAATGGCGATGTTATAAGTTAATTTTTGCTGTATCGGCAGGCTGGATACGCCACCTAGTTTAATAGCAATTTTAGCTGTGTAAGGGTCGACGATGGCAAGCGCTCCAGTCTCATGAACAAGCGCTGCAGCGACTGGCATGTTGACGGCCGAAAGGCGTGAATTTGCACGTAGTTTATCGGCGAGCTTGTGATCCATTCCCATCATTTCATCGGGGAAGGCACCACCAAATGTGATGAATTTTTCGGACTCAGCAATGGCATTCAGATCAACTTCACACCCTTGGGCTAGTAGGTCATGTGATTCAGGCAATAGGCAAACGTAAGGAAAAGAAGCTTCAAACAAAACCTCGACACCCTCGTAAGGCGGTGCACGTCCAACTATGCCAATATCAAACTGTTGCATTCTGACTGCATCAACAATGGCCGGAGTATTGCGCACGTGGGCCATGATTCGGATATCGGGCCAAAGGTGATATAAATTTTTAACCGCCTCTGGCATAACGATCTGGGAAAATGCAGGAATCACACCAAACGAAACCACCCCACCTGCCGTTGTCTTTATGGCGTCAGCGACCTCCTTAAGGCGATCAACACCTATAAACATGCCCTCAACGGCTTGAAAAAAGCGACGAGCCTCAACCGTTGGCACGACTTGACGGCCAACCCGCAAAAAAAGTGGAAACCCAACCGATCGCTCGAGGTCGCTGATAAGCCGACTAACACTCGGTTGCGAGACAAATAGCATTTTAGAGGCTCCGGTGATGGAACCTGATTTAATAGTCGCCTGAAAAGCTTCTAACTGTCTTAAGTTCATGTGACCGCCTCAATCGAAGCGGCCATAATGATACGCAAACTAAATTTAATAAAGCAATAGTTAGCAAAATGCTATCTATTGCTTCCTCGATCAGCTGGCCAAATTACCTCGTTAATTAAATTTGTTGATCAGGTTGTTTTTGCATCGTCAATGATCGTCATCGTCGCTAAACCACTAGACCCTAGCTCAGTCGTTGCAAACGGGCCACCATGGCAAGTGAGAGCGGCATCATGAACATCAGCAGGTGGTGACTCGGCTAGAGTTTTTGTCGCAAACTGCTCTGCATTATCTTTAGGTCGATAGCCCAGGAAGCTTGCTTTTGCATTGTCTACAGGCACACGGTCATTATTAGACACACCATAAACAACTGAAAACCCAGTCACGGGTGTATCAACGGCCCTTTCTACCAATTGAATTAAGTCGTCATACGACAACCAGGTACCTAACGCTCGGGTATTGGTAACTTGGGCACAGGATAAAATACGCATGCAAACAGATTCCATACCACGTTTATCCCAATACAGACTGCCCAAATCTTCGGCAAAACACTTAGCCAATCCATAGAATGTATCAGGGCGATGAGGGGCATCAGTACCGATAAAATCTGTTTTTTTGTGCATGCCAACCGCATGGATAGAGCTGGCGTAAACAACGCGCTTCAGTTTGTGCTGATACGCTGCTTCCCAGACATTGTAAGCGCCAATAATATTCGCCTGAAGAATGTCACCAAAAGGAGCTTCATCGCCAATCGCTCCAAAGTGAACCACCATGTCAGCGCCTTCGAGTAGCGCATGAATATCTTCATATTTTGCCAGATCGGCCCGTTGATAGGTTTCGCCCGGATATAGATTACCGATATCATCGGCTAAGTCAGATGACACCACCAAATCTGCCATTTTAGTCAAAGGCTCTCTCAGATAGGAACCGAGTCGTCCAGCAGCACCGGTGAGTACTATTTTTTTCATCATCTTATCCATCAGTAATCTCTGTTTTTTTGATATTGAATTTAAATGCTTTTCTTCACTGTTGCCAATAAATTATCGGCTCCACGCGCTAACAACGAAGTATCAGATCCGCAGGCGACAAAGGTGAAGCCTCTGTTAAATAACTCGGCGGCAAACTTAGGATCAAATACCAAAGTTCCAACGGCTACACCTTGTTGAATCAGTTTTTCGGCTACTGGCCAGATCAAGTCCCACACTTCACTATTACCGGGCTTACCTAGCAATCCAATGTCGGCCGCGATATCGGCAGGGCCAAAGAATACGCCACTGACACCGTCAACAGCCGCTATGTCTTCGGCGCGCTTGAGCGCCACTCGTGTTTCGATTTGTACGATGACCGTTGTTTCATCTTCGATGCGCTCAAAATAGTCTGTCTTACGACCAAAGGCATTGGCACGTGTTGACGTGCTAACCCCTCGAATACCTCGAGGTGGATAACGCGTAGCGGATACCGCACTCTCGGATTCTTCAACCGATTGGATCATCGGAAACAATAAACCTTCAGCACCTAAATCTAGCAAACGCTTCACTTTCACAGGATCGTTCCAGTCAGGCCTTACTATTGCAGTCGTGTTAGTCGATGCAAAGGTTTGCAGTTGTCCCAGCAAAGAATTTAACTCACTTGGCGAATGCTCCATATCAAGCAAGACCCAATCAAATCCAGCTGTTGAGACTACTTCAGCAGCAAAATTATTACTCAAACTCACCCACAATCCAACCTGCTTTTGCCTGTCGAGAAGTGCCTGTGTAAACGGATTTGATTCAAGCTTCATTGCTATTGCCCTAGTGTCATGTATCTCAACTTTAGTTTTCTTAATCTTATCTTTCTCAGATGATCGCCTTCTCGTTAAACGGTTCGTTACGCTCAATGCGGTCGAAGCTAAACGGTGATAAATCGAGCGAGCGATATTCACCGTATGTAATCAACTCTGCCGTTCCTCGTCCCATAGCCGGTGATTGCTGTAAGCCATGGCCAGAAAAACCATTCACAAATATGAAGTTTTCTACGGTCGGGTGAGGACCGAGAATCGCGTTTTGATCCAGTGTATTGAAGGCATAGTGACCGACCCAGGAATTAACCGGCTTGATCGCTTCAAACTGTGGAATGCGGTTTGCAATGATAGGCCAGAGTTTCTCCTGCCAGATACTGTGATCCGGCTCATAGTCGTCGTAGTCAACCACGTGGTCATCGTCGGGTGCGCAACCGGCCAGGTAATACGGTCCATCGGTTCTCATGTGCACGCCAGTCGGGTCGATGGTTAATGGCAAGTCTCGGTCGAGCGGTTGCTCTGCATCGAATATAAAGGTATATCGCTTGCGCGGTTCGACGGGTAATTCAATACCTGCCATACGTGATGTGAGCACTGCTCGTGGCCCAGATGCGTTTACGACAGTGCCGCAGCTAACAATCTCACCAGATTTTAGCGTCACGCTCTCGACTCGGGTTCCAGCCGTATTTAGCTGCATCGAGACAACTTCGTTACCAACGAATTCAACACCCTTTTCTTTTCCCGAACGTCGCCACCAGTCGAATAATGTGCCGCCGTCAAAGTAACCTTCGTCGATTTGATTGTGGCTACCGGCTACAATATCGTCGACATTGTAGAATGGATAATCTCGTTTAATTTCTTGCGCAGTCATTATTTTGGTGCCAGCACCGCAGGTTTTCTGTACTTGCTGGCTTTCTTTTAAAACGGCTGCAAATGACTCATTGTCGGCCAGATATAGATAGCCATAACTTTGAATAGGTAGATTAGGTACTCGTTCGTCACCACCCATAAATTGACGAAAGTTTTTCACAAATTCTGCACCGTACTGGGAAATACGAACATTAATTTCGCGCGAAAATTGTTGGCGTATGCAACTGTTGGTATGCACAGTTGAGCAAGCGGTATAATCAGGGTCACGCTCAACAACCAGAATCGAACCATCAAAATCGGGGTTATCTGCCAGAAACCAGGATACGGATGACCCATACATCGCACCACCGACTATAACCACATCGTAGCTTGACTGTTTAGGCGCGTGAGTAGTAAGCGTCATATCAGTATTACTCAGCTTGAATTGTTGTGATTATATCCCTGACCTCAGATTCGCTCATACCATAATCTTCCCGGGCGACTTGTTCAGATATATAACCACGCACTAAATCTTTTTTGATTAATGCTGCGTCTCTGTCAGCCACATCCCCGTAGCCTGCGCCACCTGGCATGGCTAACATAACCCGATCACCCGCTGGCACAAACTGTTTGCCCTTGCCTTTCATTGGCGAGCCATCACTTCGTGAGATGGTCATTGTTGCGCCATTTTTACCACCTTGGCGGCCACGTGCTGGATGGTCGACACGATCAAACATGGCTGAAAAATCAAACTCATAATCTTCAGTAGCGCCCACTTCCATATATTGCCCAAGACCACCTCGCTGTCGACCTGCACCACCGCTATCGGGGCGCAATTCTTTGCGCCAGATAATAACAGGGCCGGTATGTTCGGTTGCTTCTACAGGCATGGTCATTACGCCTGATGGAAAAGCCGTTGCATTCAATCCGTCAGCCTGGGGTCGAGCACCAGAACCACCTGAATTAAAAGTTAATACTTCAGCTCTGGCACCTCTGCTGGGTGTTGCTAAATCCGTCCTTGGTCGTAATGAAAGCTGAAAGTTGCAGAGTGTTCCCGCGCCTTCGGCTGGCACGGTATTGGGTAGAATTTTATCTAACGCGTCATATACTGCATCAGGAATCATATGGCCAATGACATGCCTTAAGGCCACCGGAGCTGGGTGAACCGCATTCACTATTGAATCTAGCGGGGCCGTAATTACAAATGGAGCCAAAGACGCGGCGTTATTTGGAATATCAGGTGCGATCGCGCACTTCAGTGCAAAGCAGGCATAAGCTTTGGTATAAACCAATGGTACGTTGATACCTTTTTTATCCAGTCCAGAAGTACCCTCAAAATCACATAGAATGCGATCTTTCTGAAATTCTAGAGATACCTTCAGATCTACAGGGTGGCTATAACCATCTATTCTCATTTCGCCTTTAGCTTTAGCACGCGGCAGTTTTGCGATACATTCGAGCGTTGCTCTACGTGAGTTTTCGAGAATAAAACTAGCGATACCATCAAGATGCGTCAAACCAAATTCAGTCATCATATCGACTAGTCGACGTTGACCAATTTCGTTACAGCTAGCGAGCGCATAAAAGTCGCCGATGGCTTGATCAGGCTCGCGCACGTTACCTCGTACAATATTGATTAGCGTCTTATCCACACTACCTTTTTCGGCAAATTTCATGATAGGAATATAGAGCCCCTCTTCATAAATCGAATTAGCATCTGCGCCAAATCCTCGCCCACCAATGTCAACAATATGTGCGGTACAACCGAAAAAACCGACATGCCTGGATTGATGAAAAGCCGGTGTCACAACGGTAATGTCATGCAAATGCCCGGTGCCTTCCCAAGGGTCATTGGTAATATAAACATCACCTTCAAATATATTGTCGACACCAATACGACGGATAAAATGAGCGACCGCATCGGCCATTGCATTGACGTGCCCCGGTGTGCCGGTGACTGCCTGCGCCAGCATTTGGCCTCGGGTATCGTAAACACCAGCTGACAGATCGCCTGCTTCACGTACGGATGGTGAAAAAGCGGTTCGAATAAGTGCTTGAGCCTGCTCTTCGACGACAGATATCAATCGATTCCACATGACCTGGTTTGCGACTGCGGTTGTATTTTGTGCCATTACAAAGCCCCTTCAGTAATATCAATACAGCCATCGACCTGACAAACTGCTTGCCGACTGGACGGCAGGATAATTGTGGTTTCATCTTCGACGATAACCGCTGGCCCTGCAATTCGATTGCCCGCAAGCAACAAATCACGCCTGACGATTGCAGACGGTACAAATCCCCCTAACGCTGGATCGAACAAAGCTCGCTGCGCAGCGGGCGCAACTTCAGTGATCGCATTTATAATTACAGCAGGCTCGACGGCTTCGGGCAATGTTGTTGAGTTAACAGACCACACTGTAATTTCAATATCCATTCCATCAACCACACGGCCAAATAAGTCGATATAGTCTGTCTCGAATAGTGTTTGAAAGGCAGTCGCGTCTGGGTTCATTGCCTGGTCTTCAGTTAATATAACCGGCAGTTCCTCACCTTGACCGGTGTAGCGCATATAGACTTTATATTCAGCTTGAATGGGCGCATCAGCATCACAGGAGCGAACAAAACCGGTTGCCTCAGTTTCAAGCTCCAAGAGCAATTGACGAATAATGTCTGGGGCAAAATTCGACAGACGCATATACACACTTCGGTTAGCCTCGAAACTAAAAGGCGCCCGCAAAAAACCAATGGCCGAGCCAACGCCAGCACCAGGTGGCACCAGTAAGCGACTGACCCCTAATTTTTCACAGAGCCGGCCAGCATGCAAAGGTGCTGCGCCGCCAAAGGCTATCATCGTGTAGTCGGCCAGGTCCTGGCCATTTTCAACCGCATGCACTCGAGCGGCATTTGCCATGTTTTCGTCGACCACTTCGCATAAGCCGTAAGCGGCCGTTTGGGCATCCATATTTAGCACATCGCCCAAGCTATTTTTCAATGCAGATTCAGACTGGCTGGTATCGAGTTTGATAGAACCACCCGCGAAATTGTCTGGGTCAAGCTTACCCAATACCAAATCAGCATCAGTTACGGCAGGGCGTTCACCACCACGGTTGTAGCAAGCCGGGCCCGGCTCTGATCCTGCTGACTCTGGTCCGACTCGGATTTGATGCATCGCATCGACATGCGCAAGTGATCCACCACCGGCTCCAATTTCTACCATATCGATGACCGGGATCGAGATTGGCATGCCTGAACCCTTTTTGAATCGGTAGGTTCTTGCGACTTCAAATACTCGGCTCGTTTTTGGCGTTTGATTGTTGATTAAACAAATCTTTGCCGTTGTTCCACCCATGTCAAACGACAGCACTTTGTCGAGCCCATAACGTGCAGCAATATGAGCAGCGAACACCGCCCCGCCCGCAGGGCCAGATTCGACCAACCTGACCGGAAAATCAGCAGCTGACTCCAGTGAAATAATGCCGCCACCGGAATGCATCAGGAAGATTGAACAATCAACACCTTCGTTGCGTAATTGCCCGCCCAATCGGTCGAGATAGCTTTTCATCATCGGTTTGATATAAGCGTTCGCTACCACTGTATTGAAGCGCTCATACTCGCGCATTTGTGGCGATACCTCGGATGACAGTGAGATAGCAACATTGGACATTTTCTCAGCGATCACATCACGAATCATATTTTCGTGGCTGTTATTTAAGTAGGAGTGCATCAAACCAATGGCAATGCTTTCATAGCCGCAATCTTTAATGCTATCGATCAAGCGCTCAATCGTTTCACGCTGCAAAGGAATGAGAACATTGCCGGCCGCACCGATACGTTCTTCAACGACATAACGCTGTTGGCGAGGCAGTAAAGGTTCGGGTAGCACAAGGTTAAGGTCATATTGCTCGAAGCGCGATTCACTGCGCATTTCGATCACGTCGCGGAAACCCTGTGTCGTAATCAATGCAGTTCTAGCACCCCGTCGCTCAATAAGCGCATTAGTAGCAAGCGTCGTGCCGTGAATTATCTGCTCGATTTGAGCGGGCTGAATACCCGCCTGACCACAAACCTGCTTCATACCATCGATAATGGCATCTTCGGGCGCAGCATAGGTGGTGAGAACCTTGGTGGAATATTGCAAAGCTGTCCCTGGCTCAGCGCTGATCTCGAGAACAACATCGGTAAATGTACCGCCAATATCTACACCCAGGCGGGTTGACGATTGATTCATGACTCACCATAAAGTTTAACTAGATGAGGAGTGTAAATTACGCTATTAGATAGAATCCAATTATTTAATTAGATAGGCATGATCATAAATCCTGATCTTATGAACTACCGATTTATCAATGCCTGAGCAAAACCAAAAGAAACTTCACTCCCTATCTCTGCCGCCTTAGCAACAAAACCAGCAGACTTTTCAGCATCATATCGAGCAACGAAGCTCAAGCTCTCAGGCGTCCAGTCATAGTTTATTCGCGATAGCTCACCTGATTCCAATTCATCTATCACCATAGTCTCGGGCACAGTCGCCACACCATATCCATCAACCGCCATGTGAATACAGGCTGCCAGATTACTCGATCCGACTAATCGCGCAGGCAAATCACGTCGGCAACCAAAATGGGCCTCCACCTCGGCGTAAAGTAACGTACTGCGAGCATGAGTCAGTATCGGAAACCGAACCATATCGTCGATGATGACCCGATCGAGCCCCTGCAACCCAATCTTAGGTGACGCAATCCAGATCAGAGGGAAAACACCTAATTCTTTATTACCAGTCGTCTGGCGATTAAAAGGGCCATTTTGAAATGCTAAATCAATCGAACGCTCAAAAAGTTCCTTCTCCAAATTAATCGACAAATCAACCGTCAACTCGACCGTGATATTTGGATAACGATGCTTCAAAACCCGTAAGAATTCTCGCACCCAGGTATGTACCACCATCTCAGTCACACCCAGTCGCAACACCCCATCGTGTAATGTCTTTTGATTCGCTGCCTCAATAAATCCGTCAGCCGCTCTCAACACAGTTCGTGCATGTTCAAGCATCTCTCGCCCTTTGGTCGTCAAACGCACCGAACCGGCATCACGCTCCATCAGCGTGGCACCTAGAATAGATTCGAGCGCGGATATGCGAGCGGAAATATTAGGCTGGGTAGTATTCAGTCGATCTGCAGCTTTGCGGAAGCTAGCAAGATCTGACACCCAGATGAAGGCTTCTAGTTGTTTTAGGTTAAAGTTCAAGTAAATCGCTTTCTTAGGGTTAATTTCTCAATGAATAACACGGCACTATCAGAGTTAGAGACTAACATAAGCGAAAGTGTAGATTAAAAGTCTTTTTAACTAAAGGCAGCCAGTCCTTTCGTTTGTGAGTAAGGTTAATTGTCAATCGTAACTTGCGGTTATCGCCAGAGGAAAACACATCCTTATGAATGACCCTTTATGCCGCTACAGTAAAAACTGACCTTGCAATTACAACAGTAATTTTCAGGGTTAACGTCATTTGAACTAGAATCATCTGGCTACTCCTGCCAAGACAATTTGTACTGAAGAACTTGCTTTTGTCACATAACTATCTACACTAGTTTTGAAAGTAAATTACTTTATAGAAATTTATCCTCATCGTTTTTTTGCTATGGAAGGACCTTGCATTATATTACTTTGAAGTTAGTTCGGTTTTTATACTTAAAGCCTATCTGCATTCTTGCGCTCGCTAGCCACGCTAAATATACACATTACCATCATTGATATGAATCGAATCAACAGCCTGACCAATGCCTTAAGTACTTACCTCGAACGGCAGAATACACCGTATGCGATCATGATTAACGGCGGCTGGGGGGTTGGCAAGACGTATTATTTGTTGAACACCTTGACGTCAAACTATACAGAATATCAATTTCATTATTTGTCTTTATATGGCCTCACGTCAGTAAAAGAGATTGAAGAGCGCATTGGAAACCAAATCAAATCTCAGTCTGCCGAGCAACCCCCTAAGACACAGGTTGTGTGCCTTGATGATCTTGAGCGTTGGCATGGCAATATTGAACATTGTTTTTCTTATGTGAATCAATTGGTTGAACACTTAAACTGCAAATGTATTCTGGTTGGCAACCTCGATGAAATTTCAAAAGAGTCTAACCTTGCGTTCTCTCGAGCACAGGAAAAAGTGATTCGTCAGATTTATCACTTCAATCCACCAATCGATGAGATACTCAAAATTTCCCTGAGCCTTGTTGAACCAGTGAATAAAACTTCGCAACGCTTTCTTCGTAGTCTGGTAAAGTCTAACCAATTAGTATTACAGCGATATCTGACTTCGATCTCGGTCTGTAACATTCGGATTGTCACCGAGGCCTTACAGCTGTTCGAACTGGTATATCGACATCATCCCGGTACCTTCAAAAAATCGCCTGGCCTCGCATTTACCTATTTGATGGCCTTGCTCTCATTGCTATTACTGGTTAAACGTCACATTCTTGAAAAAGGCAATCGTAGCAAGCTGCTTGACGAGGAACATGCCAATAATAAAGGCTTCAAGTTTCTGGCTGAGATAGGCTATTTTGACGAGAGCTTATCGTCCGGACTCACTCAACAATCAAAAATATTACTCGACACAATTTTCTCTCGACTTGATAAAATTTCTTTGCGTGGGTTATGCAGCATTGTCAAAAATGGTTTTTACCTAAAGGCTGATTTTAAAAGCGAATTTGACCAATGGAAGGACGACGACCATTTTGAACTGTATTTGGACACCGATCGATTTTATGAACTCGAGAATGACCAGGCTGAACTTGTTTTTCAACAGATACTTGAAGTACTCATTACCCGTCGCGAGGTCAAAAATCCTGTCACATTGTTACTACTGACAGAAAGAGTCGTTAACGATATTGCGACCGGGGTCATTGATTATAACCCGGTACTTTTTAGAAAGCAGGTGCTGGAAGTTATCGATAAATTGTATGAGAAAAACGATATGACATACGTTGCCAATAATATTTTTGACCTTGCAGGTGATCGGTTTATCAATTGTCGGGCAATCTATAATTATATTGTCAATCGCAATAATGAATGTTTATCTAGGCAATCCAAAATTAACCTTGGTGACTTCTGGCACCAAATATTCAACAGCCCCGACATATCAGACTCTCTAATTAAGGAGTTCCCGCCTACGATTATTTTTGGTCCCACCATCGACCTTCGCGAAGTTTTAAAAGGTTTGGGGAAATTGAGCAATATTCAACTAAATCGCGTGGTCAACTGGATAGAACTTGGAATAGATTTATCAGTTGATTCGATCGACACTAAAACAATTAAGAAAATGAAACTATTGGCAAGGTGGCTTTATCTAAATTACGCCAATGCCGTGGGCATCAAAGCCAATCACTTGAGGCGTTTGAGTCGAGCACTATCTGCCCCCCCCCTCCTAAAATAAAGCCGGTCTGATTATCTTCATTAGCCAGCAATATGAGCTCATTTTTAGAGTCATGAAGGCTTGATAACAAGTGAACGCAGCTATTGTGGTGTATGCCTAAATCCATTTTAGCCGACTATCAGACGGTTATCTCTGCTTTATGGCGAGCGCGGATAAATTCTGAATGTGGCACATAGAGTAGCTCAGCAACTTGGCGGATTAAATGCTCTTCATAATGACTTTTTACACCGTCGGCAAACACCACCTGCCACATCATTTCAATGATGCGCACTTTCATGGGTTGATCGAACTGTTCATTTAGTACTCGAGTAATGTGTTGAAGCGATATTAGATCATCCGCCTCTTGATGGGCCTGATCCATTAACTCGTCGAGTGCACCATCATCCAACGAAAACTGCTGTGCTAATAGCTGACGCATGTGCGCAAGCTCAGAAGCATCTTGCTCAAAGTCGGCTCGGCTCGCTTCAATCAACAGAGCAGCAGTCGAGACCCGCAGAGCGTGCTCTTTATCAGTGCTTTTTTCTTCTGACGGCATCGATTGGAATAGTTTCTTTAATATTGCTTTCATCTTTATACGACTCGTTTTATTTAGTTGTTTAGTTGTTTGGATTGCAACATTGTGCTTATCGCTACGATTTAATCAATGACGCCTCTATTAATTCAGTGATTAACTCATAGTTTTTATTCATCAAAAGTCAGTCTTAAATTGCATATTCCTCGAGAATATGCAAAATCGAATGCTACTCTCTTAGTTTGAATCAAATGACTTTAACTGAATTACGCTATATCGTTGCTGTCTCTCAAAAAAATCACTTTGGCCTAGCGGCACAGGCCTGCTTTGTAAGCCAACCGACGCTCAGCATTGCGATCAAAAAGTTAGAAGCTGAACTCGGTGTCCGTCTATTTGAACGTAGCTCAAAGAACGAAATACAAATCACCGAAATCGGCCAGCAAGTTATCGATCAAGCGCATATTGTGCTGCAAGAAGCTCGGATTCTAAGCGAAATAGCACAGCAGGGTAAAGACCCTTTGTCGGGTACCTTTAAACTGGGGGTTATTTACACGATTGGCCCCTATCTCCTGCCAAGCCTTATCCCTAAACTAAAAGAGCGTGCACCAAATTTAAAATTGATCATCGAAGAAAACTTTACTGCGAATCTTTATCAGTCGCTCAAACAAGGTATCTTGGAT
>Ga0307492_10000687_pt1 | contig 14180 bp, 8 predicted proteins | sample SI3LmetaG_FD_202365 | JGI IMG/M metagenome (GOLD analysis project Ga0307492, IMG submission 202365) | Sea-ice brine microbial communities from Beaufort Sea near Barrow, Alaska, United States - SI3L | ecosystem: Environmental > Aquatic > Marine > Coastal | place: USA: Alaska | collected 2017-05-06 | reverse complement strand
AATCTGAACTATTTCAGCTTTATTTAGCCAACTATTGATCTGAATTATTGACTTTTCACTCTGCCAATCTATAGTACCAGTAACAAAGCTTACGTCGATAATAGGAATTTCTTGCTTCTTGTTGTCTGACATTCTGTTTGAACCTATTTTTATTTTAACGAACCTTGATCGTTTTAATCTTATTTAACATTTAAAAAGGGAACTACTTATGGCTGATGATTCAGCAAAACTCCATTTACCCAATGGAAATATCGTCGATTTACCAATTTATAAGCCCTCTGAAGGTTATGATGTTATCGATATTCGTGCACTTGGCAAAGAAGGTTATTTTACCTATGACCCTGGTTTCATGGCAACGGCGGCCTGCGAATCTAAAATCACCTATATTGATGGAGGAAAAGGTATTCTTCTATATCGTGGCTATACTATTGATGAATTAGCTGCTCACAGTGATTTTACTGAAGTCTGTTATTTACTGCTTAATGGTGAATTACCGAATGCTGAAGAAAAGCAACATTTCATCGATAAAATCAATAACCACACCATGGTTCATGAACAAATACATACATTCTTCAATGGTTTTAGACGGGATGCACATCCCATGGCTATAATGGTCGCTGTAGTTGGTGCTATGTCAGCCTTCTATCATGACTCTCTTGATATTAATGATCCAGAACATCGTACCACTAGTGCTTTTCGTCTAATTGCTAAGGTACCTACTCTAGCAGCTATGTGTTATCGCTATTATTGTGGTCATCCTTTCGTTCATCCACGGAATGAGATGAGCTATTCTGAGAATTTTTTAAACATGATGTTTAGTATGCCTTCACATGATGACAAGCCTGATCCGGTGTTAATTAAAGCCATGGACAGGATCTTTACACTGCATGCTGATCATGAACAAAATGCTTCAACCTCAACCGTTAGATTAGCTGGTTCTTCAGGTGCAAATCCATTCGCTTGTATTGCTGCTGGTATCGCTTCACTTTGGGGACCTGCTCATGGTGGTGCCAACGAAGCTTGTTTGAATATGCTCGAAGAAATTGGTCATGTTGACAATATACCTGAATACCTTGAAAAGGCACGCGATAAAAATGACCCTTTCCGCTTGATGGGCTTTGGTCATCGTGTTTATAAGAACTTTGATCCCCGTGCAACCGTTATGCGCGAAACCTGTCATGAAGTTTTAGAGACGATGAATGCCCATGATGATCCTCTTTTCAAAGTCGCTCTTGCCCTTGAAAAAATTGCACTCGAGGATGATTACTTCATCAGTAGAAAGCTTTATCCAAATGTTGATTTTTATTCGGGTATTATCTTAAGCGCTATCGGTATACCAAAGAATATGTTTACTGTTATCTTTGCACTCGCTAGAACTGTAGGTTGGGTATCGCAGTGGAATGAAATGATCAGTGAGCCCGATCAGCGTATTGGTCGTCCTAGACAGTTGTATACAGGATCTGAACAACGTACTTTTAAACCCATGGAAGATCGTTAATTATCTGAATACTGTAAAATGTAATACTAAAAGGAGCTATTAATAGCTCCTTTTTTTTTGCTTCATCATCAGTGATAATATACATTTTATCAGTCAGATTTAATTAATTTTTCATAATAACTTATATAATTATCAACGGTGGCTTCAGAAGAAAGTTCATGGTTAATTTTCCAAGATTAATATTAACCACTTCTTTTACTAACTCAGGCTGATTATAAAGCTCGCGTACTTTGTCCGCTATGGCTTGTGGATCTTAAATCGGAACAACAAATCCAGACTTGCCATCTTCAATAATTTATTTTCCGCCACCTTTTGTCGTTATTACTACTGCTTTACCACTAACTATAACTTCCTTTTCAGCTTCTGGTCTAAAACTATTGGGTACAGCTCTGAAGCTTACGAAGACAAATATATTCATGGGCAAATCCTACTAAGTGACATTAGAAGCCCTAGTTTAGAAATAATAATTTGTGTTTTTAACGATGAATTAGTGATTTTAACGACATTCGAGCAAATTGATTGATTAAAATAACCTCCTAGTTGAGCGTCCTACCTAATAAAGGTATATATGTGGTACTTTTAAGTTTGGCACAGTTAATGCAAGTTTCTGCAAAAAGTATTAAACACTCTTAAATGAGTAGAGTGCACATATTATTTAACATCAATTAGCTATTTAAATGTTATGAGTAGAAGTAAAGTACTACGATGACTTAGAACGTTTACTATTGTTCATACATAAAACGATAATTAATTTACAGGGCAGTTACTCCAATGATTTCAGAATATTCAATGAAAACTCAACTCAATCCATTGAAATGGATTTTAGTATTATCTCTAACAAGCTTTCTAACAGCCTGCGGTGCTCAAATGGGTGAAGAGAAAGATAAGGACGAAGAGGACAAGGAAGTAATTGCAATTCCTGTTGAATCTGGAGTGGTCACTAGAGGTCCAATTAGTGCTTTCTTCCCTTCCACAACTACCCTTGAGTCTGAACAAGAAGCCAGTGTAGTGGCTAAAGTTGGTGGTATTGTTGAGAAATATTATGTCGAAGAGGGTGATAGGGTTAAAGTTGGACAACCTCTTGTGCAACTAGAAACCGATCGTCTTAAATTAGAGCTTTCTCGTAGTGAAGCTAATCTAAATAAATTAAAGAATGATTTGAAAAGAACTCGAGCAATCTATAAGAAGAATTTGGTGAGCTCTGAAACGTTTGAAAAATTGAAATTCGAATTCGATTCACAAAAAGCTGCCTATGATCTCACTAAATTGGAACTTACCTTTGCGACAGTATTAGCGCCTATTGATGGTGTAATTTCAAATCGCTATGTCAAGGTTGGTAATATGATCCGCATTAATGAAGCGGTATATCACATCACCGATTTTGATCCTATTCATGCGGTGATTTATGTTCCTGAAAAAGAACTTTATAAGATTAAGAAAAATCAAGTTGCTTTAATCCAAGCTGATGCAAGTGTTGATAATGTCTATCAAGGTTTTGTAAAAAGAATAAGCCCAATTGTTGATGCAGATAGTGGAACCTTTAAAGTTACTGTTGAAGTCAGCGATCCAGAACAAAATTTAAAGCCTGGAATGTTTGGACGTATACAAGTAATTCATGATGTTCATGAGTCTGCTTTATTGATTGATAAGAAAGCATTGTTAACCGAAGACTCTCAAACGTCAGTTTTTGTAATTAATGACAATCATGCCATCAAGACTTCGGTTAGAACGGGTTACGTCGATAACAAGAAAATTGAAATACTTGCTGGTCTAAAAGAAGGTGACATTATCGTAACAACAGGCCAAAACAGTTTGAAGAACAATTCGTTAATCGAAGTTTTAAAACCAAATACTATAGCTGGGGAATAATTAAAAATGAGTGTGATAGATACTTCAACCAGACGCCCGGTAACCGTTTTTATGTTTACTTTAGCGTTACTAGTTTTTGGTATGGTTTTATTAGGCAAGCTTGGTGTTAGTCTGCTGCCCGATTTATCATATCCAACCTTAACCATTAGAACTGATTACGAAGGTGCAGCACCTGTTGAAATCGAAAACTTAATCACTAAACCAATCGAAGAAGCTATTGGTGTTGTGAAACATGTGCGCAAAATAACCTCTATTTCAAGAGCTGGACAATCGGATGTACTCCTAGAATTTAACTGGGGTACGGATATGGGGTTTGCAGGCCTTGATGTCAGAGAGAAACTTGACATATTACAACTGCCACTGGATATAGAAAGCCCTGTTTTACTTCGATTTAACCCATCGCTTGACCCGGTTATGCGTCTCAGTTTGTCCAAAAAGGATGCAGATTCATCCTTCGATGAGCAATCATTAATCGTATTACGACGTTTTGCTGAAGAAGAAATCAAGAAAAGTTTAGAATCTCTTGAGGGTGTTGCTGCAGTTAAAATTAGTGGTGGTCTTGTAGATGAAATTCAAGTCATGGTTGATCACGAAAAGATGGCCCAATTGGGCTTAACGATCAATGAAATATCAGCAAAATTACGTTCTGAGAATATTAATTTATCGGGCGGACGACTGGAAGAAGGTAGTCAACAATTTTTAGTCCGAACTGTTAATCAATTTAAATCCGTCTCTGAAATTGCTGATTCAATAATCTCGACAAAAGAGAATAGACCCTTATACCTAAAAGATATTGCCACCATAACTCAAGGTTGGAAAGAAAGAGAATCGATTACTCGAATTACCGGTCGTGAAGCTGTTGAAATTGCCATATACAAAGAAGGTGATGCAAATACGGTTGCTGTAGCAAAAGTTGTTAATGAACGCTTAGAGGGCGTGCGCAAAAAAATCAATGAAAATATGGAGCTGACCGGTTTATATGATCAATCAAAGTTCATCTCCCAGGCTATTTCTGAGGTCATTAACAATGCGTTAATCGGTGGCATTCTAGCGATGTTTATCCTCTATCTGTTTTTGAAAGATTTTCGAGCTACAGCCATTATATCCTTGTCAATTCCGATATCAGTGATCATCACTTTTAATTTAATGTTTGCCTGGAATATATCGTTAAATATAATGTCCTTAGGAGGTATTGCCCTTGCGGTAGGCTTACTGGTCGATAATGCCATTGTGGTGCTCGAGAATATATCTAGAAAGAAAGAACAGGGACTAGATATGATGACAGCCTCAAGAGAAGGAACTAAGGAAGTTGCCGGCGCCATTACCGCTGCGACACTGACCACAGTTGCTGTATTTGTACCTCTGGTTTTTATTGACGGTATCGCAGGCCAGCTGTTTGGTGACCAAGCCCTTACAGTAACCTTTGCTCTACTCATCTCGTTAGTAGTAGCATTAACAGTCATTCCAATGCTCTCCTCTATTGGCGCTCGTAAGAAAGTCATTATCGGTGATGAACCTGTAGTTATTCCAAAAAGACCAACTAGACCAGTCCTCGAGAGAAGTACTTTTATGACAGGTTTATTTAAGGTTTTGTATGCTCCAGTTTGGTTAGTAAAAATGCTACTAATCGGCCTTCAATATGTATTAGTATTTTTGATTAAAGTTATCAATAAGATCATTGAAGGATTACTCACTTTCTTTGTGATGATTTTTGGTGGCCTAAGCTGGGCTGGTCAAAAAATAATGATTTTCCCAGTTTGGCTATTTAACAAACTCTATAACTCTCTAGCAATAATATATGAAGTGGTCTTAGCCCATGCTTTAAAACAAAGAGCTTTAGTTATGTTAAGCGCCTTCGGTATATTTGCTGCCAGCTTAATGCTAATTCCACAACTGGGTATGGAATTAATTCCACAAATGTCCCAGGGTGAATTTGATATTGAATTTCGTGCAGAGCCAGGCACACCGTTATCAAAAACAGATACGGTTATTAATCGTGCCCAACGTATAGCTAGCACTATTGAACAGATTGAAAGAACTTACTCGGTTTCTGGTAGTGGTAACAGACTTGATGCAAGTCCTGAAAAAGCGGGTGAAAACTGGGGACAACTAAGTGTGGTTTTGAAGAAACCTATTACTAAGGAGTCAGAGGAAGCAGTTTTAGTTCAGTTACGTAAAAAACTGGGCTCCATTCCTGGTGTAACACTTAAATTTAGCCGCCCTACTTTGTTTAGTTTTAAGACTCCTCTAGAAATTGAAATAGAAGGTTATAACCTTAAAAAGCTTAAAGATGTAAGCTTGATGATAACGCGAGAAATGACAAAGTCTGATCGTTTTGCAGACATTAAATCGACTGTTGAAGAAGGTTACCCTGAAGTTCAAATAAAGTTTGATCACGAAAGAGCAGCCAGACTTGGACTTTCTGTCCCTGATATCGCAGACACAGTCGTTAAACAAATTCGAGGTGAAATTGCCACCAGGTATTCATTTAGAGATAGAAAAATAGATGTAATTGTTCGTGTAGAAGAAGAAGATAGAACATCAATAGAAAAAATTAAAGCATTGCTCATTAATCCAAAAAGTGATCGCCCGATTAGTCTTTCAGCTATTGCGGATGTAACTGTTGGTATTGGGCCAAGTGAAATTAACCGTGTAGCACAAGAACGTGTTGCCATCATCAGTGCTAATTTTAACTACGGCGCTTTAGGTGACGCTGCTGCTGAAGCTCAAACTATTATTGATAGAATACCGCTTCCTAATGGCATCGCGATTAGACTCGCTGGTCAAAATGAAGAAATGCAGAAGTCTTTCACTTCTATGCAATATGCATTGGCATTAGCTGTATTTTTAGTCTATTTAGTCATGGCATCTATCTTTGAGTCACTGCTTCATCCTTTCGTGATTCTATTTAGTATTCCTTTAGCGCTAGTTGGTGCAATATTTGCACTTTATATTACAAGCTCAACAGTTAGTGTAGTGGTATTTATCGGGTTAATCATGCTTGCCGGTATTGTGGTCAACAACGCCATTGTATTAATTGATTTAATTAATCAATTACGCAGTGATGGCATGGCAAGAATGAAAGCCATTCAAGAAGCCGGTCGTTCAAGATTACGACCCATCGTCATGACAACGTTAACCACTACTTTTGGTATGTTGCCACTTGCTCTTGGCTTAGGTGAAGGCGCTGAAATTAGAGCACCTATGGCGATTACTGTTATTGGCGGACTGCTCATATCGACCTTACTAACATTGATTGTCGTACCGGTTCTGTATTCTCTTGTTGACAGAAAACACTATAATCAAGAAGAGGCATAAGCCGATGAAAATGACTCAGTTTGCATTAAGACGTCCTGTTACAACCTTAATGTTTTTCTTTTGCTTCGTTATCGCAGGGGGCACCGCAACGAAATTTCTACCTCTGGAATTTTTTCCTGAGGTAATCTTTCCTGGTATTTTCATTCAAATACCTTACCCCAATTCATCAGCTGAAGAAGTTGAACGATTGATAACTCGCCCTGTAGAGGAAGTGTTATCAACCATGAGTGGAATTACAACGCTGTCTTCTACCAGCAGTGATAATAGTGCAAACATTCAAGTTTTCTTCGATTGGTCAACTCAGGCAAAAATTAAAGGTGTCGAGGCTCGAGAAAAAATTGATGCCATTCGCTCTGAGCTGCCCGAAGATTTACGCAGAATAATGGTGTTTACAGGCTCAACCAATGATGCACCGGTTATGCAACTGAGAATATCAAGTGCTAAAAATTTACAACACGCTTATCAACTACTCGATAGAAAACTAAAACGCCCCATTGAACTCTTAGACGGCGTCTCTACAGTAACTCTTTACGGCATAGAAAAAAGCGAAGTCTTGATTCAATTAAAATCCGAGAGAATAGCTGCGCACCGTATTGATATTAATGCCCTAAATGCGACGTTACAAAAACATAACTTTTCGAGCTTCGCGGGAAGAATTAATGATGGTGAAAAAAGACTTAGAGTTAAGCCTCTCGGTGAATTTGAATCCATTGATGATTATAAGAATCTTATTGTTGGTCCCAATAATTTACGCTTAAGTGATATAGCTAATGTTAGTTTGAGCCAACCCATATTAGAGGATGGCCGACATCTCGATCGTACTTATGCCATTGGCATTATGATCCAGCGTGAGAGTTCTTCAAATCTTGTTGATGTTGCTGAGCGAGTGGTCGATAAGATTACTGAAATCGAAGAGTCCCCCGATTTTGAAGGCATCACACTTTTTGTCATGGATAATCAAGCTGAGGGTATAACGAGTTCTATTCGTGATATTACAACCTCAGGATTAATCGGTTTTGGTCTGTCAATTTTAGTCTTGTATTTCTTTTTAAGAAACATAACCATCACCTTAATTGTAGCCATGGCGGTGCCCTTTTCCCTCTGTATCACCTTAGCATCAATGTATTTACTTGGCATATCATTAAACGTGCTATCTATGATGGGTTTGATGCTTGCTATCGGCATGCTAGTGGACAATGCAGTGGTGATAACCGAAAGCATTTATCAGCATAAAAAGCTCACGCCTGATGATCCCAAGGGGGCAACCATTCGCGGTGTTCAAGAAGTTGGTGTTGCTGTTACAGCGGGTACTATTACAACGGCCATTGTTTTTCTACCCAACATTATTGGAGAGAAAATTGATATTACTGTCTTTCTATCCCATGTGGCTATAGCAATTACAATCTCCCTTGGTGCTTCACTCTTTATAGCAACGACCATAATTCCTTTAATGCTCAATAAGGTTAAAACAGCGACCACACCGAAGCCGGTGAAAAGCATTGAATGGCTTATTAAAGCTTATGCTATCGCTCTCAAATGGTTACTACAAAGGCCTAAAATTGCTGCTTCAATTGCTATCGGAATCTTTTTGAGTGTTTTTGCTGCTACAGGTATTGTTAATACCGATATGTTTCCTGAGGAACAGCGAACAAATCTATTGCTACATTACAATATTGATAGTAATTATACGGTTGAAGCTGTTGAAAAAACGGTCTTTAAAATTGAAGACTTTCTTTATGAGCATCAAAAAGAACTCGATATTTTATCAATCTACAGTTACTACCAAGCGTCGTTAGCGCAATCAACAATCATCTTTATCGATAAAGACGACCGTACTAAATCGAATAAAGAAGTGAGAGAGTTTGTTGAAAAAAACATGCCTAAAATTGCCATGGGCAAACCTTCTTTTGAACGTAACCGTGGAGGTGGTCAGGAAGGCATTAGTGTGCAATTGGTGGGTGATTCAACCGATAGGTTAGTTGATATTGCTGAAGAAGTGGTTCGAGTTATCAATAACATTGATGGATTACAAGATGCTAAAAGTGGTGCCGGCATTGGTGAAAAAGAGATCCAAGTTAAGATTGACAGAACTAGAGCTCAAAATCTTGGACTTACACCTGCTTCAATCGCTCAAACCATTGGCATAGCCATGCGAGGTCAGAACTTAAGAACCTTTAGAGGTGACGAAGGTGAAGTTGAGGTAAGAATAGAATTTGATAAAAGCGATCGTAAGTCATTATCTGATTTATACAATTTACCTGTCTTTAGACCAGGCCAAGATAGTCTTCCTTTAGCCGCTGTCGCTGAATTCACTGTGCAAAATGGTCCTCAAGTTATCCGAAGAGAAGATAAAACTACCATGTTAAGCGTTTCAGCTAACCTATCTGATGATGCAAAGATGGATGACGTGAAAGAAGAACTCACCAGAGTGATGGATAATATGAATTTTCCAACGGCATACTACTGGCAGTCTGGTCGAGGTCTTCAGCGCGATAATAAGGTTGGTGGGATCATGATGACCAATATGGGTTTGGCAATCCTGATGATTTTCATTGTAATGGCCGCCCTATTTGAATCACTTTTATTACCCCTTGCTGTAATAACCTCCATCGCCTATTCCGTTGTTGGGGTATTCTGGTTTTTTGCCCTTACTGGTACCACAATGAGTTTTATGGGCATGATCGGCATCTTGGTACTCATGGGAGTGGTGGTTAATAATGGCATTGTGCTTATCGATCATATCAATCGTTTACGTGCTGATGGTATGCGTCGTTATGATGCGATCATCCAAGGTGGTTCTGACCGATTAAGACCCATTTTAATGACCGTTGCTACAACCATTTTAGGCTTGGTACCACTAGCAGTTGGTGATGCAACCATTGGTGGAGGTGGTGCTCCAGCTTACTTCCCCATGGCTCGAGCAATAATTGGTGGTCTACTGTTTTCAACCATTGTTAGCTTGTTAATTCTTCCCTCTATTTACGTTGGACTCGATACGTTACGTGTCTGGGGAAGAAGTAAATTAAGCATATCCCTTGCAAATGTTACTTATATTACTAAGCGAGTAAAGCAAGGAAAGAATAAAAACGTGTCTGATCAATAACCACTCAATGAGTCTTTAGTTTCATTAAAAGGGAGTAGCATTGCTGCTCCCTTTTAATTAGATCATATAACATCTGGAAATACATCCCATCTGACTGTAATATAGCCTGCCAAATTTAACGATTTAATTCATTTAAAAATTTCAGAGAAGATAATGCCTAAATACAGTATTGCACAAGCCCTAGCAGGAGATTGTTCTGCAGGCACAGAAATTCAACTCAGTGGTTGGGTTAGAACACGTCGCGATTCAAAAGCGGGACTTTCCTTCGTCAATTTACACGATGGCTCTTGTTTTGATCCTATCCAAATAATCGTTGAAAGTTCTCTAGACAATTATCAATCTGAAGTACTAAAGCTTACCGCGGGCTGTTCAATAACGGTCACGGGCCTTTTAGTCGACTCTCCCGGTAAAGGACAAAAATTCGAAGTTCAAGCAAGCCACATTGATGTATTAGGCTTAGTTGAAGATCCTGACACTTACCCCATTTCTCCGAAACGCCATACTATGGAATATTTAAGAGAAGTTGCTCACCTTCGTCCGAGAACTAATATCATCGGCGCTGTGGTAAGAGTTAGAAATACTGTTGCCCAAGCTATACACAGATTCTTTCACGAGAATGGTTTTTATTGGATCCACACTCCAATTATCACAGGCTCTGATACAGAAGGCGCTGGCGAAATGTTCAGGGTTTCAACGCTGGACATGAATAACCTGCCCAGAACAGAAGCTGGGGCTGTTGATTACAACCAAGATTTTTTTGGTAAAGAGACTTTTCTTACCGTATCTGGACAGCTTAACGTTGAAAGCTATTGTCTCTCAATGTCAAAGGTTTATACCTTTGGACCAACGTTTAGAGCTGAAAACTCACATACAAGCCGACATTTAGCTGAGTTTTGGATGGTTGAACCTGAAATTGCTTTTGCCAACCTTGCTGAGAATGCAGATCTCTCTGAGCAATTACTCAAAGCTATCGCTAAAGCAGTACTTGATGAACGTGGTGATGACATGGCATTTTTCAACCATCGTGTTGATAAAAACTGTTTGTCACGATTAGAAAATATAGCGAACTCAGAATTTTGTCGCATGAATTACACTGAAGCTGTGGATATTTTAACTCGCTGCAAGAAGAAATTTGAATACCCTGTTCATTGGGGTGTTGATTTACAATCTGAACATGAGCGTTATCTAGCTGAAGAGCATGTGGGTAAACCCATTATTTTGATGAACTATCCGAAAGACATCAAAGCTTTTTACATGAGACTTAACGATGATGAGAAGACGGTTGCTGCGATGGATGTCCTTGCACCAGGCATAGGTGAAATTATTGGTGGTAGCCAACGTGAAGAACGTCTCGATGTATTAACACGTCGCATTAACGAAATGAATCTAGATATAGAAGATTACAGCTGGTATATGGACTTACGTCGTTACGGAACCGTGCCTCATTCAGGTTTCGGGCTAGGCTTTGACCGCACTATATCTTACATCACTGGTGTATCGAACATTCGGGATGTTATTCCCTTCCCGAGAGCACCTAGAAGCGCAGATTTTTAATCTGCGTTATCTTTTACTACTGCTGTTTTTATTATTACTCTAACTGAAAGAGTTTTGCGGGTCTAAATTTATACCTCTTAAGGCCAGTTGATAAACCCAAATCCTTTTCTACAGCGGTCATATAACAATCATTTAATAATATTTTTGCTGAACAATTTTCTTGTTCAGCTATAACAAGCTTATTGGGTAAGGATGACTGCAATATCATTTCAACCTGTCTGGCGATAGCTTCTGACGAGTCTATTAACTCGACATTACTCGGTAGTAACTCTGTTAGTAAATCAGCCATTAATGGAAAGTGTGTGCATCCAAGGACAATAACATCAAGTTGCTTATGTTGTGCAGCTAAAATATAAGGCTGTAAAATAGTTGCTAATTCATCCTTATTAATCGCTTCACCTCTGAGTTGTTGTTCAGACATTTCAACTAGTCTCGTACTACCCAGTGAGATTACTTCACAGTCTCCAGCAAATTGTTTCACCAGCTCAGCGGTATAAGGTCGATTAATGGTGGCTGGGGTCGCTAGCAGTCCGATGACTTTACTTACACTCATAGCAGCTGCTGGTTTAATCGCTGGCACAACACCTATGATTGGAATGCTTATTGAATCACGAATTTTTTCTAAAGCAACCGTACTTACCGTATTACAAGCTACAACAATACAATCGGGTTTAAATGATGCTGCCGACTGTATCAGCAACTCAGTCACTCGATTCACTAATAACACTTCGTCCATTTCTCCATAAGGAAAGTAAGCATTATCTGCTAACAAAATTTGTTCTACAGAGGGCAATTGTTCAGTTAAGCTTTTGCTAATACTTAACCCCCCAACACCTGAATCAAAAATGAGTGTTCTTAACATTTATAACCTTATTTTAGACCTAGAAAGCTGACAGCTCTACACAAAGAGCATTTTAACTGGTATCGTCTAAAGCCTACTATGATCGTTCAGGAAAATAACAATGACAAGTAAAATATCAAGCCTTGGTCTATTTAAAAAGGTGTTTATTGTGAGTTGTATTTTAATAACCACAATTACCTTTGCTGAAAAATTCAATCAGCCTCTAGCTCCCGACAGAACTCAAGGTAGTGGACCTTTCAATCGATTGATCTTAAGGGGTGGTATTTTAATCGCTGGAAATGGGGCTCCAGCCATAGGGCCCGTTGATATTATTATTGAAAAGAACAAAATTGTCTCCATCCATAATATTGGCAATCCTGGTGTACCCATCAATCCCCAGAGACGTCCTAAGGCCAAGCCGGGTGACAAAGAACTCGATGTTTCTGGTCAATATTTATTACCAGGCTTTATCGATATGCACGCTCATATTGGTGGTTCAGAACAAGGGACAACACCTGAGTACATCTTTAAACTTTGGATGGCCCATGGTGTTACCACCATTAGAGAACCGGGTAGCTTTAATGGTCTAGACTGGGTGTTACACCATAAGAAACGTAGCGAAAAGAATGAAATCACGGCGCCACGCATTACTGCCTATCTTGGATTTGGAATGGGTAATGATGAGTCAATATCAACGGCTAAGGGGGCTCAAAAATGGGTGGCCAAAATTGCCAAGGCTGGTGCTGAAGGCATCAAGTTTTTCGGTGCTAGACCTGACATTATCAGTGCGGCTTTAAAGGAAGCTAAGAAACAAAATATTGGCTCAGCCATGCATCATGCACAACTTAATGTCGGTTGGATGAATGTGTTAGATAGTGCCCGACTCGGCTTAAATACCATGGAACATTGGTATGGGCTTCCAGAAGCACTGTTTGAAGGCCAAACGCTCCAAAATTATCCACTCGACTATAATTACAACAATGAACAACATCGCTTTGAAGAAGCCGGAAAACTTTGGGCTCAAGCCGCTAAACCCGGATCTGAGCGATGGAATTCAGTTCGCGATGAATTAATTTCTTTAGATTTTACAATCAATCCAACCTTTACTATTTATGAAGCGAGTCGTGATTTAACGAGAGTTCGACGAGATGAATGGCATGAGCTTTATACGTTGCCAAAACTTTGGGACTTTTTCCAGCCCAGTAGAAACGCTCATGGCTCATATTGGTTTAATTGGGGAACCGAGCAAGAAATTGCCTGGAAAGAAAATTATCGCCTGTGGATGACATTTATCAATGATTACAAAAATCACGGTGGTCGTGTAACCACTGGTTCTGATTCTGGCTATATCTATAAACTTTATGGATTTGGATATATCAGCGAGCTTGAGCTATTAAGAGAGGCTGGATTTCATCCTCTTGAGGTCATCAAAGCAGCTACGCTCTCTGGTGCTGAAGCCTTAGGCATGGAAGATAAAATCGGCTCAATTGAAGTAGGAAAATATGCTGATATTCTTGTTGTAAATGAGAACCCTATGAAAAACTTCAAAGTACTTTATGGTACAGGGGCTGTAATACTTAATGAAAATAACATAGCTGTTCGAACTAAAGGGATTATCTATACCATAAAAGATGGTATTATTTTTGACAGCAAAGCTTTGCTCCAAGACGTACAAAACATGGTTGCGAAAAGTCGAAAAGAACTCGGTGTGAAAGGCATTGTACAGCCTGGAATGGAATAGTATTATTTATCAAAACATTAATGACATTACAGATATAATGTAAAACCATTTTTAAAGACGATTAAAATTAAGTTAGCTAGGAGCTAATCAATGGTAAGTGAAAATCACTATAAAATTACGTTTAATGGCGATCTTGTTGCTGGTGCTGCTCTTGCTGAAGTTAAAGCCAATCTTACACGATTATTTAAATCGTCCGATTCAACCATTGAAAAACTTTTTTCTGGTCGCCTAATGACCATTAAGAACAATATTAGTG
>Ga0307492_10000686_pt1 | contig 14192 bp, 15 predicted proteins | sample SI3LmetaG_FD_202365 | JGI IMG/M metagenome (GOLD analysis project Ga0307492, IMG submission 202365) | Sea-ice brine microbial communities from Beaufort Sea near Barrow, Alaska, United States - SI3L | ecosystem: Environmental > Aquatic > Marine > Coastal | place: USA: Alaska | collected 2017-05-06 | reverse complement strand
CGAGGCTCGAGAGGGCTGGGATCGCTCAGGCTCTGCCGCGCGTTAGTCGCCACGAACCACTCGGATGCGGCGTCACCCTCGCTGCCATTTCTACAGAGGGTCGCAGATCTTGGCCGTCAGCCAATTATGGTATGCGCGGATAGATTAATATTTGGGAAATTTGCGGGGTAACCTCGTGAAAGGCCTACATGGTGGTGACACCATGATGCAAAGCCAGCGCTTCTCTTCTTTTAAAGAGGGGGCCTAACAGTTGTTGAGAGTTTTATGTCGAAATCTGCTTTTCTCTATGCGGCCTCACTGATCGTAGTCATCTTTAGCCTTGTGATCGGCACGGTGTTTTACCAGCCGAAAAATCCCTTTAATGTATTTGTTGAGGCCGAATTGTTTGATAGCAGGGGTGTTGTGATCAAGGTCGAGAGGCTAGTGACGGCAGAGAGGTTATGTCGTGAGCAATTGAGGTTACGTTATGGTGATGATCTGTTGTCGATGACGCTGGATAAGCATAGCTCGCATTTTGACGCGCAGCGCTCACTATTTGTGGTGTTCAGCCAGGCATCTTTGGCCGCTGATCTCGGATCTGAAAGCATTCGATTTAAGTGTTATGTAGAGCGTGGCGCTAGTCGGGTTGACTACATGGATATCCTTGACGCGAATCAGCTCTAGGCTGGCCGCTGATAATAATTGATGACAAAGTCATGCTGATGGATGGTCTGTTTGCAACGTGAGGCTTGTGAGGTAACTCGATAGACGGTCGTTGATGTCGACCGGTCGCATGTTGTGGTCTATGTTGGTGGACTATAATGACCTCTATGTTGTGGGGCTTGGTCCCATAGAATCGCAAAATGGCGGTAACGCCATGACGCAAAACCAGTGCCCCGCTGTCATTTCATTATTGAATGTCGTTGGGTCGAACGGTTGCTGAGAGCATCATGTCAAAGCTTGATTTCCTCTATGGAGTGAGTCCGATTACAGGCTTCTTTGCCTTGTTGATCGGTGTTTTGTGGTATCTGCCCAATCAGTTTGTTGCTGTATTGCCGCAGGTAGAGTTGATTGGTTATGACGGCATCGTAGTGAAGGTCGAAGGTTTGCTGACGGCTGAGCAATTGTGTCGCGAGCAGCTGAATGTGCGATATGGTGATCGCCTCATGTCGACGACGTTAGATAGCCATTCCACGCGTTTTGATATGCCCCGTGATCTATTCCTGATTTTCATGCGGGTATCAGTGAGGCCCTACTCCAAACATGAGGATCTCCGAGTTCATTGCCACGTGGAGTTAGGAGGCAGTCAGGTTGCCTATTTAGAGGCCTTTGAAATACGGAAGCCTTGGGTGGCGCGCTGATTACCATGGCATGCCATGCACGGCTGTAGGCCTCGGCGAATGCCGCGTCCAGAGAGTCGACGAGTTGACGCTGGCTGGCACGCGATAATTTTATTGTCGTCTAACTAGAGTTTAGAGGCGCTACGGCAGGGCGCACTGACTACTAGCGAGCATGCAGCCTTACTGGCAGAGTTTCATAGCCTTTGACGAAGCTCGATTGCACGCGTTCTGGCTCACCCATCAGTTCGACGAACTCAAAGCGCTTCATAATTTCTTCCCAGACCGTGCGTAGCTGCATCTCGGCGAGGCGATTACCCATGCAACGGTGCAGACCAAAGCCGAAAGACATATGGTGTCGAGATCGGTCGCGATCGATGAGAAAGGCATTGGGATTGTCGATCACGTCTTCATCACGATTTGCTGAGACGTACCACATGATAACTTTATCGCCTTTCTTGATGTGCTTGCCGCGCAATACATAGTCTTGGGTAGCAGTCCTGCGCATGTGCGCCAGAGGTGTTTGGTAGCGGATAATCTCCGAAACCATACCCGGGATCAGGTCTTGGTTCGCGCGCAACTTGGCATACTCGCCAGGGTTTTTGTTCAAAAAATATACGCCGCCGGATAGCGAGTTACGCGTGGTGTCATTGCCACCGACGATCAGTAGAATCAGGTTGCCCAGATACTCCATGGGATCCATGTTCTGGGTGTTTTTGCTGTGGGCCAGCATGGAAATCAAGTCGTTACTAGGTGCTTGATTGATGCGTTCATTCCACAGCCCGGTGAAGACCTCGAGACACTCCAGCAGGGCCTCGCGGCGTTTTTCTTCTGGTGTGGTGCCTCCAGACAATACCGATGACGTGGCCATGTCAGACCAGTAAGTCAGTTTGCGACGGTCCTCAAATGGAAAGTCAAACAAGGTGGCAAGCATTTGAGTGGTGAGCTCAACAGAGACCCGGTCAACCCAGTCGAAGGTTTCACCCACGGGCAACTCATCGAGAATTTTACCGGCGCGCTGGCGGATGATGGGTTCCAGCAAGGACAGGTTGCTGGGCGCCACCACGCCGGTGACAGTCTTGCGCTGGATATCATGTTTCGGCGGGTCCATCTGGATAAAGCTGCTGGTCTTGAAGTCGGTCTGGCGTTCCGTGATGGTAATGCCGCCTACTTCTGAGCTGAATACCGCGTGGTTCTTCTCAACTTCCATGATGTCGTTGAATTTGGTGATTGACCAGTAGGGGCCGAAGGCGCTTTCCTTGCAATAGTGTACGGGGTCTTCATTGCGCAGGCGTTCGAAATAGGGCCAGAAGGCATCATGTTTGAACAGCATAGCGTTGCTGACATCGATATCCTCAAGTGGCATGCTCGCGGGATCTGGGAATGCTGACTCACCGATTGCTTCACTCATTGAATTCTCCTAGCGTTCGATCCATGCTTATTAATGCAAGGTAGGCGGGTAGCGTATGTCGTTGAAGACGGCTCCACAGCTTTCTTATTGCGTCTAGCATAATCCCAAAACTCAACGTCGCCTATAGGCAATAGGGACATTTCATTGCCTAGTGGGCATCATATAACAGTCAATGACTGTCATATGATGTGGCGTTTAGGCTATGCGGTGCTCTTTAGCTTATGCATGATGGCTTGTTGATGCTCCTCATCCCGGGGTGCGAAATTCGCCGTAGTACGATCGACAACATCACCAAAACGCTGGATAAATTGATCTACAGCAGCATCTGTCTCGCCGACCTGGGCGAACTGGTGAAGAATATCATCGGTGATCAGGCCGCCCATAGCATCCCACTTGCCTTCCTTGGAGAGGCGGTTGAGTTCCAGCTGCAAATCCCCCCAGCCGTGGACGGCGAGCACGGGCTTGTAGGCCGGGGTCGATCCGTAAAAGGCAATTTGTTTACAAACCGCCTGTTTAGTGGCGTTGAATTCTTCCTCTGTGCGGCCAGTGACCACGAATCCCGGGTAGGATATGGTGAATGAATCGCGACTTCGCCCTGATTTGGCCAGGCCCCTCTCGATGGCTGGTAGCGTCACCTCACGCATATATTTTTCTGTGGTGAAGGCGTGCAGGATGACGCCATCGGCGACTTCGCCGGCTACCTCCGTCATCAGCGGGCCGACGGCCGCTAGAATGACACTAGGCGCGCCATAGGTATTGTCTTGGGGCGAAAACATGGGCGTCATCAGGGTGTGCGTGTAGTAGTCACCACGAAAATTCAGCGGTTCGCCCTCATACCAGTTTGCCCAGATGGCGCGCATGGCTGAGATAAATTCTCGCATGCGTTTGGCGGGATCGGACCAGGGCATACTGAAGCGTTTAGTAATGTGGGGTTGTATCTGGGAGCCGAGGCCCATAACAAAGCGCCCATGAGACAGGCTGTTCAGGTCATGACCAATATTGGCTAGCAGCATGGGGGTGCGTGAAAATGCGACGGCGATGGACGTCACAAGTTCGATTTTTTTCGTCGCAGGTGCTGCCAACAACAACGGAAAGAACGGGTCGTGAGCCAGTTCGGCGCTAATCGCACCGTCATAGCCGAGTGATTCCAGTTTTACAGCGCTATCTGCTGCCTTGGCGAGACCGCCCATTAAGCCACTATCGAGTTTCATTGGTATTGCTCCTGATGTCGTTTTTGTTATGGGCAAAAACTACCATTGTTTCGGGTGGTGGCCAAGTGCTTGTTGCATTGGGTCGTCTTGGCCCGGGCTCGCGGCGCTCAGTATGGCTTGTTTATGAGAGATTATGAGGCGTTGTGAGGGGTTGTGAAGAGTGTGGGTGACTTGATTTGACATGCCAAAGGCGTCATTGTGGCGACGATATGGTGAAGGGTTTGCTCACCAAGCGCTAGAAACAGTCACTGCGAATTTCCCCCTTAGAGGTGTGCGATGCAAGAAGATCAATTAGTCGTCGAGGTGTTCACGGACTTCGCGTGACCTTGGTGTTACCTCAGTACAGTTAGTATTGAACGCCTACAGAAAGAAGAGCATGTGAAGATCCGCTGGGTCTATTTTCCGCTGCATCCAGAAACCCCCTTGGAAGGTCGCCTGATAACGGACTTGTTTAAGGGCCGAGAGGCTCAGATCGCTGATTTTCAGAAGCAGATGGCGCATCTGACCGCAGAGCAGGGCTTACCCTACGGCCAGCGAGAGATGACGTATAACTCTCGGCTGGCGCAGGAGTTGGCCAGTTGGGCTGATACCCAAGCGCAAGGTGCACAGTTTCATAAGGCTTTGTATCAAGCTTATTTTGTCGACAACCGTAATATTGCGGATGTCGACGTGCTGGTGCAAATTACAGAGCAAGCCGGTCTTGATGGATCAATCGCGCGGCAAGTGCTATCGGAGCGATCTTTTGCACCCCAGGTTGATGCTGATTGGCAACGTGCTAGGCCGGAGGGTATTACCGGTGTTCCCACCTTTGTGAGTGGTGGGTTTTGTGTGGTGGGATGTCAGAGCTACGAGATGCTGCTGCGATTTGTTAACCATTTGCGCGGGCTCGAGAGTGCCTAGGTTTAATAAGCAGGTTTAATAAGCAGGTTTAACGAGCAGGTTTGAAACGAGCAAAGAGCCCACCGACACCGCGGACTAGCCAGCGTGGTTGGTGCTGGGCCCAGGTCACCGCAGCCTGATTGGCAACCCCGGGTATACGAATCACCTCATTGGCCATCAGTGCGTTATAACCTTCGCGAGCAACGTCTTTGGTGCTGGACATCATAAACTCGGGGACGTCTTGGGCCATCAAGTCTTCAACCAGTTCAGTTTTTGTCAGTCCCGGACATAAGGCAGTAATGCTCACGCCCGTGCCACGTAGTTCTTCCGACAGCGATTCTGTTAGCGACAACACAAAAGCCTTACTGGCGGCATAGACTGCCATGGACGGTACTGGCTGAAATGCGGCAACAGAAGCAACGTTTAAGATCTTGCCTGCACCGCGTTTTACCATGGGCTGGATAAAGTGGTGAGTCAGATTCGTCAAAGCGTTGATATTCAAGCTAACTAACTGCTCTACCTGTTGGAAGTTACTGTCATGAAAGTCATCGTGGTGGGCGATGCCGGCGTTGTTAACCAGAATATCAACGTCCTTGCCAAGCGCGTCGATAGCGCTGATCAATGACGCGGGGCCATTGGTGGCACCCAGATCGCACGTGACGATATCGACGGTAACGAGCTCGCTGAGCTCTCCGGCGAGGGCTTCAAGCCTGTCACTGCGGCGTGCGGTGATGATCAGATCGTAGTCTTGTCGTGCAAATTCTCGTGCCAGCGCCTCGCCGATGCCCGATGAGGCCCCCGTGATTAATGCGATACCCTTAGTCATTGTTGTTATCTGCCTTGGTTGAATTTTTGTCGGCTGCAGGCTCGCTGCTCGACTTCATCATTTTTTGCACCCATTGCTGGTACGCCATCATGGGTTGCATGGCCGTGGAGATCAGGTCGCCATATTGAGCGCTACCGGTTTCCTTGAGGTAGGACTGGGCATTCTGCAGTATTTGCTCTTGCAGTTTTTCGATATTAGGCAGGCCGATGAAGCGGCGTAGTTCTTCTGGCGTGATATCAACGTCGACGGTGATTTTCATGATGGCTTGCCTCAGGATGATGATGTGCCCATTGTCTACCAATCAGGTTTGAAAACAACCAATGGCGACAAACAAAAAAGGGGCGTAAACGCCCCTTTTTGGTCTTGCTTTGTTCTTACTGCCTGCTAGCTGACATTAAATGGCTCAGCAGCAGTGCCTATTAGGAAGGCCGGCAGCGATTTACTACTCGCTTTCAGCAGTGAAAACCTTACGTACCGCTTCGCCAGTTTCTTCAGCCGCAGATTTTAGGATGCCGGCTTGTGACTGAGTTGACTCTTTGATGTTGGACCAAAGAGTTGCGCTGTATTCACGCTGTAATTCCATGAATGTTGCTACGTCGCGAACTTCTGGCAGGCGCTGACCGAAGGTGGTATTCATTTCGAAATACTTCTGAACGTTTTCTTGTTGCGTACGGATCATTTCTTGCATGGCGTTCTGGTTGATTTCAAACAGGGTACGACCGAAATCAGCTTGCTTTTGAATCATGTTCATTGTGTCTTCCTCGGTTGTGGATATCTGACGTTAGCGTGTCTGGTGGTTGTCGTGTTGCACTGCATCATTATATATTGCAGTGCAACAACTGCAAGCCCTATTTAGTTATTTTTAACTTTTTTCACGCAAATACTAATAAATGCCTGTCAGGCTGGGCCTGTAGCGACGGTTAGACGTCAACTATTTTGGCTTGGCAAGGTCATTGTTGTTCGATAAATGACTATGCTGATGATTCTTGGGTCAGCTATTCTTGTCTCGCGAATACAGATTTGCCGAGTGTTAGGGTTTGAGATATGGGACGTGTTCAATTTTGGCAAAAAAAACCGGTACTAAAACAGTACCGGGAGAATGATGGCTTCTTGCTTGCGTGACGCAGAGTCACGACTTGGGGGGTGTTACTCCGATGACCAGGGCGTCAGTGACGAACCCTAGCTCATAGTTAGCGATACTTACGTAGCATCGACGTCTTTGGTTTCTACCTTAGCTTTAGCTTTGGCTTTAGGCTTGGCTTTTGCTTTTGGCTTTTCTTCAACGATTTCTTCGCTAGTGAAAGCGTGCTTCACGGCATCGCGAGTTTCTTCCATAGCGCCACGGAACAGTTCGTTTTGGTGCTCGAAAGAATTTTTCACATTGGCCCAAATTGTCGCGCTATATTCGCGCTGCAGCTCTACAAAGCTGCTGATGTCGGTTACTTCTGGCAGTTTCTCGCCAAAGGCACGGTTTGTTTCTATGTACTTCTGCAGGTTTTCTTGTTGCATTGAAGCGAATTCTTTCAGCGTGTTGCTGTTGATCGCGTACAGTGACTTACCTAGTTCAGCTTGTTTCTCAATAACGTTCATGTCTTATTCCTTGAATTGGTTGGTGTCTTTGTCGCACTGCAACATTAGATGGTGCGGTGCGTCAATTTCAAGACTGGTTGGCTAAAAAGCAAGGTGTCTTTGACGCACTGCAACATTATATGGTGCGGTGCGTCAATTTCAAGACTTATCGTTAAAAAAAGTAAAAAAATAAAAAGATCTACACGTCATTCAATATATCAGGCGACCTTGTCAGGTATCAGCGTCACCTGATAACCCGGCCGAGTTTCTCCGGGCTGGCGGACAGAGAGCGTATGTCGGTGTGTGATACCAATGCGCCAAGTCTCTGGGTTGTGTCATGAGCAGGCCTTGATTCTGCGACCTTTGTTGGACAAACTCGCGGGCGGACCGTGGTGGCGCATGGCGTAGGGCAACCCTTTGGGGGGCCTGTACGCAGTGGCTTAGGCCGAAGGTCGGTTCTTTGGCGGGCACTTATTTTCAAGGAATGATTCGAGAATCATTCGTCAATGAATCGTTGGTTAATGTATGGTTGATAATTTTATGCACAAGTCGCGCTTAACAGAGGTGAAGTAATGCGAGAGTTCAAGAAATACCCTAATCGCAGGCTCTATGATATTTCACAAAGCAAGTACGTCACGGTCGAGGATATCCGGCAGATTGTATTGAAGGGCGAAAGCATTGTGGTGAAGGATTCCAAGACGGCAAAAAATCTAACCCGCGCTGTGTTGTTACAGATTATCACGGAACAGGAAGACGAAGGTCACGAGCCTATTCTGACCAACCGGGTGTTGGAGCAGTTGATTCGTTTCTACGGCGCGCCCATGCAAAGTGTGGTGGGACGATACATCGAGCAAAGCATCATGACGTTTCTGGAATACCAGGAGCAATACCGTCGGCGAGTTAAGGACATTACAGGCGGTGATCCTCTGTCCATGATGCGAAAGGCGCTAGAGCAGAATATGGAATTCTGGAAAGGTTTCGCGCCGAAACCCATTGACCGAGATCGCAAGGATTAGACCCCGCTACTGAGTCCACGCTGCGAGCAGCGGCATTAGTTCTTCATAACGATCGATAACCAGCGTTGCCTGCTTAAGATCGGCGGCATCCACGTAGGGGCTGTTGACGGCGATCACTTGCATGCCGGCGTGGATGGCGGACTCAATACCATTGAGTGAGTCTTCAAAGGCGATGCATTCGCTAGGATCGACGTTCAGTGCGCGGGCGCACATCAAAAAAATGTCTGGCGCTGGCTTACCGTTCACTAGGTCAGGATGGTCGCCGTTAATGATCTGCTGGAAGTGTTGTCGCCAGGGTCTTTTGCTGAGTTTGATGTCCATCATGTGCCGATGAGAGCTGGTGGCCAAGCCCGCTGGGAGATCTGTGTTGCCGATGGCTTCGATGAACTCGCCTGCATCCGGCATTTCTGGGGCGTCAGCAAACAGGGTCAGTAGGTGCACTTCGCGTTGATTCAAGTACTCGTCGACGCTCAGGGGTAGTTGGCCATGATCGATAGCAAGTTGGGCACTGCGCCGGGAATCGCCGCCCATGCAGCGTTTTTTCAGGGCCATTGTGTAGGTCGCGCCAAACGGATCCATCACCTTTTGGGCCGCGGCGGTATATAGCGGTTCGGTGTCTAGGAGTGTCCCATCCAGATCAAATATCAGCGCCGCGGGGCGTGCTAGACGCATCATCTTGTCGATCATTTCTTGGTTCATAGTCCTGCTCTTTGTTTGTGATATCTGTATCTGCAATAGTGCTGTAGCCATGCCGCGTTGTGGGCGGTACGTGGAGTCGTGGGGAAGCAGGTTAATGGATTCTTTGGCGAAGCAACAGGCTGCTCACGACACCAGGCCCTGGATAAACGGCTGGGCTATCTCTTCCATGATCTCGTGAGGAATCGAGTTATCTTGCTGGTGGGCTTGTTCGACCGCCGTGTTTGCCATGCTCATGATATGGAACAGGTTCAGGGGGTTCATCTCGAAGCTTTTTCCGTTCTCGACAACAATATAGGTGAGCAAAAACGTGACAGCGTCGGCCTTGGTCAGTCTGTGGGAACGTGGCATGGAGGCGATCGTCTCAATAGTGATTCAGGACATAGCGATGTGCATGATTGCAGTTGTCGACGGATGCTTGCAACCCGTTGGCTGAAGCCATGTGGTTCTTGAGCGCGGATATACGCGAATCGCCGGGGGATTGTTTTGCTCGAATTTATAAAACTCGTTAACATAGCAGGGGCTTTTAGCGCGCTTGTCTTCAACAAGAGCGCAACAAGAGCCGAGTAAGTACCGTACTAGGTGCCGTATAAGAGATCGCCCGATACTATGCTCAGCAATGCTCGAAACCTGTTGAGAGGACCCGTTGATATGATCTCTCGCCCTAGCATCGCGGCCCGACATAGCTATCTGACGTGACTACCTGACCAAGAGAATGAGAACCGTATGATTGAGATAGATCACCTGGTAAAACGCTTCGACGATCTTGTCGCGGTCAATGATGTCTCTTTTCGTCTGGCGCCTGGTGAGGTGTTGGGCTTTTTGGGCCCCAATGGCGCTGGTAAGTCTACGACCATGAAAATTCTGACTGGATTTCTCAAGCCTACCGAAGGCACGGTAACGGTGTTCGGCTGTGATATTGAGCGCGATACCATTGCCGCCCAGCGGCAGATGGGCTACCTGCCAGAGGGAGCGCCTTGTTATGACGAGATGACGCCTCGTAGCTTCCTCAAGTTTATCGCCGCGGCCCGAGGTCTGACGGGTGGCGAGCAGAAGCGTCAACTCGCTAAGGTCGTGGGCACCATGTCGCTGGAAGGCGTGCTGGACCAGCGAATCGAAACCCTGTCAAAGGGCTTCAAGCGCCGAGTCGGTCTGGCTCAGGCGATTATCCATGACCCCCAGGTGCTCGTTCTCGATGAGCCCACTGACGGCCTTGATCCTAACCAGAAGCATCAAGTGCGGGAAATGATTCGCGGACTGGCGAAAGATAAAATCGTCATCATCTCGACCCACATACTCGAAGAAGTCACGGCCGTCTGTAGTCGGGCGGTGATTATCGCTCGAGGGCGTATTGTGGCTGATTGCGAGCCGTCGGCATTAGAGCGGCGCTCCAAATATCATGGTGCGCTGACGCTGACCCTCGATGAGGCTGTGGTTGCCGCAGATCTGCTGGGTGCCTTTGCAGGCCTTGATGAGGTGGGCCTGGTTGAAGCCAGCACGACGGCGAATCAGTTAACGCTGTTTCCTCGTGATGCATCAGCATCCATTCTGCTGTCGGTGAGTCAATTGGTGCGCGATCGAGACTTGGCCGTCACCGGTATTGTCCAGGAAAAGGGCAGGCTCGATGAAGTTTTCCGTGAAGTGACAAGTGAGGCAGGGCTATGAGGGGTATTCGAGTCATCGCAGGGCGAGAACTGGCGGGCTATTTTGCAACGCCGTTGGCCTACGTGTTCATCTTGATTTTTTTGGTTCTTTCTGGCGTGTTTACGTTTTACATGGGTAATTTTTACGAGCGCGAGCAGGCTGATCTAGGCCCGTTTTTCAACTTCCATCCTTGGTTATATTTGTTTTTGGTGCCAGCGATTGCTATGCGTCTTTGGTCTGAGGAGCGTAAATCGGGTTCCATCGAATTACTGCTAACCTTGCCGATCACGCGGTTTGAGGCTGTCATGGGTAAGTTTCTGGCTGCTTGGCTGTTTGCGGGGCTGGCGCTGGCGCTGACGTTCCCACTCTGGCTGACGGTCAATTATTTGGGTGAGCCCGACAACGGCGTCATTGTCGCCAGTTACATCGGTAGCTGGCTCATGGCGGGTGGCTTTCTTGCGGTGGGTTCGTGTATGTCAGCGGTGAGTAAGAGCCAGGTGATTGCCTTTATGTTGACTGCCGCGGTCTGCTTAGTTTTTGTGCTCGCCGGGTTCCCCATGGTGCTTAATGTCTTCAAGGACTGGTTGCCGCTATTGCTTGTCGATACCGTCGCTAGTCTGAGCTTTATGACCCATTTTGGCGCTATCACCAAAGGGGTGCTGGGGCTCAATGATCTGCTGTATTTTGTCTCGGTGATAGGGATCTGGTTACTCGCCACCACCGTGGTCGTTGAAATGAAACAGGCGCGATAAGCATGCATATGAGTCGAAACGTTTATTCGGGATTGGGTCTGGTACTGCTGGCGGTCGCGTTCCTAGTGTTCACCCTGGTGAACAATCTATGGTTCAGCGGCGCGCGGCTGGATCTGACAGAAAACAAGCTCTACACCTTGTCAGCCGGAAGTGAGGCCATTATTGGACGTATTGATGAGCCTCTTAATCTGTATTTTTTCTTCTCTGAAAAAGCCAGTCAGGATTTAACCACCCTGCGTGCTTACGCCAATCGGGTGCGTGAACTGCTGCAAGAATATGAGTTGCTCGCTGGGGGCAAAATTCGCCTGACGCTGGTTGACCCAGAACCTTTTTCCGAGGCCCAGGATCAAGCGGCGGCCTTTGGTTTGCAGGCGGTGCCGGTCAACAATGCGGGTGATGAGTTGTATTTCGGGTTGGCCGCCACTAATGCCCTTGATGATCAGCAGGTGATCGGCTTCTTCCAGCCTGACAAGGAGGAGTTTCTTGAATACGAAATCAGCAAGCTGATTCAAAACCTTCAGGTCATTGAGAAACCGCGCATTGGTTTGCTCTCAAGCCTGAAGATGCAGGGTGATATGGATATGAATACGTTTGCGTCCACCCCGGGGTGGATTGTCGCCGACCAGTTGGCTGAAGCGTTTGATATCGAGTCGATTGGGCTGGATGCGGAGACCCTGCCGGAGAGGCTCGATGTATTGATGTTGGTACATCCCCACAATTTGTCAGAGCCTTTGTTAGAAAGCATTGACCAGTTTGCCCTTGCCGGTGGCCGGGTGCTTGTATTTGTTGATCCGCTGGCAGAGGCGCAAGTGCCTCAATCCAACCCAATGATGCCCGCTGCGCCGGCGAAGCTGCCATCTGATTTTCCGTTGTTGTCCCATTGGGGCGTGGTCTTGCAGGCCGACAAGGTGCTGGGTGACGCCCAGCAGGCGCTGACCGTTGGCGGCGCCGATGGTCAGCCTATCCGGCACTTAGGTATTCTCGGTATGCAGCAGGAAAACTTCAACCTGGACGATGTGACTTTGTCGTCACTGGAAACGTTGAACGTGAGCTCTGCAGGCATTTTGGATCTGCAGGAAGACCGCACCACGACCATTGAGGTGTTGATTGCCTCCAGCGAATTCGCTATGCCTATCGACCGGATTCGTTTTGAAACGCTGAGCGATCCGGCTGATCTGCAGATGGATTTTAAAGCCACGGGCATCCGCTACCCGATGGCTGTGCGAATCACCGGCCCGGTGGTAACAGCGTATCCCGACAACGACATGGCGGCCGCCACAGATGGCGTCAATGATGCCGCCACTGGCGTCGTCAGTGCGGGTGCGATGGGACAGCTAAATGTGATTGTTGTCGCCGATACCGACATCCTCTCGGATCGGTTGTGGGTGCAGGTGCAGGATTTCTTTGGCCAGCGTATCGCGAGTCCCTGGGCGAATAATGGCGACTTTGTGACCAATGCCGTTGAGAATTTGGCCGGTAGTTCAGACTTGATCAGTATTCGTAGTCGTGGCCGATTTAGTCGTCCGTTTGATGTCGTGCAGGACTTGCGACGGGAGGCGGAGGCCCGCTATCTGACGAGCGCCAATGATCTGCAAGCGCAGTTGGCCGATACTGAGCGACAGCTCAGTGAGCTACAAGCGAGCCGCGACGAACAAACTCAGTTGAGCATGAGTCCGGAGCAGGAGGTGGCGCTGTTGCAATTTCAAGCGCAGAAGCTGCGTATTCGCAAGGAGTTGCGTGACGTGCGGCATCAGTTGGATAAGGATATCGAGGCGCTGGGTACAACCTTGAAATTTATCAACATTGCCTTGTTGCCCTTGTTATTGGTTCTGTTGTTGATGGCTATTCATTACGTTCGGCGGCGCCGGGTTTTTGATGAGCCTTACGCACCATGACCGCTATGTGTCAGGCCCGTTTGGCGGCTGACCGACCGGAGTTAATCAATGAATAAGCGCACACTGGGTATGTTATCCCTCGCTATTGTCGTGATGGCGATGCTCGCTTATCTGGGGGCGCGTCCGAGCATTGACGAGACGAGAGCAGCTGGCCAGCGGGTCTTGCCCGATCTCAAGGCCAGCCTTGATGAGGTGACTGCTGTGCATCTGCAAGGCCCACAAATGGACACGCATTTGCTGCGCCGCGACGGTGTCTGGCAGGTTCAAGAGCGTGACGGTTATCGCGCTGACATGGCTAAGCTGCTGCCGTTGCTGCGCGCCAGTGCCGAGATGGTGTTCCTGGAGCCGAAAACTGCCAACCCAGAACGCTTGTCGCAATTGGGCTTGGCTGCCATCACGGTCCCGGGTAGTCAGGCGCTGGGTATGCGCCTCTCTGCGGGTGAAGCGCCTGCTGGCAACAAGACGGCTGACCATAAGAGCTGGTCGGTGCTCGTCGGCAAGCAACCTGCCGAGCGCGATGGACAGTACCTGCGTTTGGCGGATGATGCGCAAGCCTGGCTTGTGGACAAGCCGCTGGCATTGTCAGCGGACCCGGGAAGTTGGTTGGCACCCGTGATTTTGAACATCGATGCTGCGTTGGTGACGGGGATAGTTTTGGGTGGTGAAGGACCCGGCAGGGTCGAAATAGACAGTGCCGCTGACCCAGTCCAGCCCATCGATAATGCCCGCATCGTCAATCTGCCGCAGGGTGAGGCGTTGACGTATCCCGGTGTTGCTGACGAGGTCACCCGAGCACTGGTGAATTTGCGTTTGCAGGACATTCAACCCTTTGCTGCTGTTGACTGGGAAGATGCCATCACTGCCCAATTTGAGCTTGGGGAAGACCGCACCTTGTTGCTTCGGGGTATTGAGAAAGACGGTGTGTATTGGCTAGCAGTGACGACGGGCAGCGAATTCTCCGACGCCGACCGACTCGC
>Ga0307492_10000685_pt1 | contig 14211 bp, 10 predicted proteins | sample SI3LmetaG_FD_202365 | JGI IMG/M metagenome (GOLD analysis project Ga0307492, IMG submission 202365) | Sea-ice brine microbial communities from Beaufort Sea near Barrow, Alaska, United States - SI3L | ecosystem: Environmental > Aquatic > Marine > Coastal | place: USA: Alaska | collected 2017-05-06 | reverse complement strand
ACTGGTGGTTTTCATAAAAACATTCAGAAAGCCATTAAATATGGTTTAAACGAAACGAAAGCCTTGGAAGCTTTAACAACCATTCCTGCAAAATTGTTAGGGAAATCTAATGAAATAGGAACGTTACAAAAAGGAAGCTACGCAAATTTCTTAGTTACTTCTGGAGCTATTTTTGATAGTAAAACAAAAATTCACGAAAATTGGGTTCAAGGAAATAAACATGTTATTAATGACATGAACCTTGTGGATGCAAGTGGAGAGTATCTATTAAATTACAATAACAAGAGTGTAACCTTAACTATTTCTGGTGCCCCAGGAAAGCAAAAAGGAGCGCTTAAGAATGGAGATAAAAAATTAAAATCAACGTTTTCTTTTAAAGACAACTGGGTACAAATTACACTAAACAATGAAGATAACAAAACGAAATTTACTCGTTTTGTAGGTACTCTTTCTGGACCTAGAAATTCTTTTGTTGGAAAAGTAGTTGATGAAAACGGAAACGAATCTACTTGGACAGCCTATGCAGGTGTTGTAAAAAAGAAAAAAACTGATAAGAAAAAGAAGGCTGAAACTACTACACCATTTATTTCTCCTGTCACCTATCCAAATGTTGGTTATGGTTTTACTACAAAACCGAAACAAGAAACAATATTATTTAAAAATGCAACTGTTTGGACAAGTGAAAAAGAAGGCGTTTTAACCAATACGGATGTATTATTAAAAGACGGAAAAATTGTTCAAATAGGAGAAAACTTAAAAGCTCGTGGCGCAAGAGTTGTTGATGCTACTGGGAAACATTTAACTGCTGGTATTATTGATGAACATACACACATTGCACTGTTTAATGTAAATGAAGGCGGTCAAAACTCTTCTGCTGAAGTTACTGAAGAAGATGATATAAATCCCGCTGACATTAATATCTATAGAAATTTAGCCGGTGGTGTTACTTCAGCTCAATTATTACATGGTTCAGCAAATCCAATTGGCGGTAGATCAGCAATCATTAAATTAAAATGGGGAGAAACATCTGAAAATATGGTGTATAAAAATGCACCTAAATTTATCAAGTTTGCTTTAGGAGAAAATGTAAAACAATCTCGTTCTACAAATGGTGTTCGATTTCCGCAAACTAGAATGGGTGTAGAACAAGTATTTACAGATTATTTTCAGAGAGCAAAAGAATATGAAGTACTAAAGAAAAGTGGAAAACCATATCGTAAAGATTTAGAAATGGACGTTTTGGTGGAGATTTTAAACAAAGAACGCTTTGTAACTTCGCACTCTTATGTACAAAGTGAAATTAATATGTTGATGAAAGTTGCTGAGAAATTCAACTTTAACATCAATACGTTTACGCATATTTTAGAAGGATATAAAGTTGCTGATAAAATGAAAGCTCATGGAGTTGGCGGTTCTACCTTTTCAGATTGGTGGGCTTATAAATATGAAGTAAACGACGCAATTCCTTTCAATGCTGCAATTATGCACAATGCAGGTATTACAGTTGCTATTAATTCTGATGACAGAGAAATGTCAAGAAGATTGAATCAAGAAGCTGCAAAAACCATTAAATATGGTGGAATGACAGAATTAGAAGCTTGGAATATGGTCACAATCAATCCTGCAAAACTATTACACTTAGATGCAGACGTTGGAAGTATTAAGGTAGGAAAAGATGCTGATGTTGTTTTATGGACCGGACATCCAATGTCTATCTATTCAAAAGCGGAAACTACTATTATTGATGGAACCGTATATTTTGATTTAGCGCAAGATTTAGCGCAAAGAAAAGTGGTTAAAAAAGAACGTAGTTTGTTAATGAACTTGATGATGAATGAAAAAAACAGCGGTAAAAAAACACAAGCTCCTAAAAAGAATATTAAGAGAGAGGCGACCTGTGAAACTGGTATAAATCAATTAAACTAAGAAAATTATGAAAAAACAACTTATATATAGCATTCTATTTTTCTTGTTAATTGGAAATAGTTTTGCACAACAAACTCCAGCTTCAAAACAAACAACTGCTTTTTCTATTGAAGGAGCAACAGCACATTTAGGAGATGGAACTGTAATAGATGATTCTCTAATCATGTTTGCAGATGGTAAGATTACTTTTGTAGGTTCTGCAAAAATGAAAATAGCTAGAATGGGAACCGTTATTAATGCCAAAGGAAAGCATGTATATCCAGGTTTTATTGCAGCAAACTCAACATTAGGATTGGGAGAAATTGATGCTGTAAAGGCTTCAGTTGATTTTAGAGAAATTGGAACTATGAATCCACATATTAGAAGCTTAATAGCTTACAATGCCGAATCTAAAGTAATTGAAAGCATGCGTCCTAATGGGGTTTTAATTGGACAAATTACACCAAGAGGTGGACGAATTTCTGGAACATCATCAATAGTACAATTTGATGCTTGGAACTGGGAAGATGCAGCTATGAAAATTGATGATGGCGTTCATATGAACTGGCCGAGTAGTGTTACTTTTGGTAGATGGTGGTTAGGAGAAGATCCATCAGCAAAACCAAATAAAAAATATGCTAAAAGCATTGCTGACTTGGTTGATTATATCAATAGTGCAAAAAATTACTTAGACGGTAAAAAATCGCCTAAAAACCTAGAGTTAGAAGCTTTAGAAGGAGTATTAAATGGTTCTAAAAAACTATTCATACATACACATGGAGAAAAAGAAATTACTGATGCTGTTCATTTTGCAACTAAATTCGGACTCAATCTAGTACTTGTTGGCGGAGATAATGCATATAAAGTTGCAGACTTATTGGTTAAAAATAAGGTTCCTGTAATTTTAGAACGTTCACATAGAATTCCGAGTGGAGACGATTCTGATTATGATTTATCTTACAAATTAGCAAAATTATTACTAGACAAAGGAATTGTTGTTGCTGTAGGAATGGATGGAGCAATGGAACGTATGAATACTCGTAATTTACCTTTTTATGTAGGTACGTATGCAGCATACGGAATTGATAAAGAAGAGGCTTTAAAAATGATTACTTCTAATGCTGCTAAGATTTTAGGAATTGATGATACAGTTGGTACACTTGCTGTTGGTAAAGATGCAACGCTGTTTATTTCTAAAGGTGATGCCTTAGATATGAGAGGAAATATTCTTTCACATGCTTTTATTCAAGGAAGAAATTTGAGTTTAGAAACACATCAAACAAAACTTTGGAAACGATATTCCAATAAATACAAAAACCAATAACCTAAAAAAAGGCGCTGAATTTTCAGTGCCTTTTTTTTGTTCTTTTTTATAGCATCGAATTTATAGACATTTTTTTCTAGATGGTTTTTTTCAAAACGTATTGATCCTTGTTTCCTTCTTTAAATTCATAAAAAAACAACTTGGTTTATGGATTGAATATAGATACATTTGTGCTGTATGAAAGAAATTTACAGTATCCAAAACCCAACCATAAAAAACATCTTAAAACTTCAAGATAAATCTCGTGAACGTAAAAAATTGGGATTGTTTATTATTGAGGGGAAGCGTGAAATTTCTTTAGCCTTAAAAGGGAAGTATACCATAAAAACGTTGTTTTTTTGTGAAGGATTTATTACTGTAGATGAAATTCAGGATTTTATAAACGAGCAAACTGAAATCATTTCCGTTTCAAAAGATGTGTATCAAAAGATTGCATATAGAGATACAACAGAAGGAATCATTGCTGTTGTACAAACAAAAGAATTTACATTAGAAAACATACAATTCAACACTTCTACTCCACTTATTTTAGTTGCTGAGTCACCAGAGAAACCAGGAAACATTGGTGCTTTATTGCGCACTGCAGACGCAGCAAATATTGACGCTGTTTTGATAGCAAATCCTAAAACTGATTTGTACAACCCTAATATTATTAGATCTAGTGTAGGCTGTTTATTTACCAATCAGATTGCCACAGGAACATCAGAAGAAATTATACAATTCTTACAAGAAAAAAACATTGATATCTATGCAACTACGTTGCAAAACTCGAATGAGTATCATAAAGAAGATTATACAAAAGCAACCGCTATTATAGTTGGCACTGAAGCTACCGGATTAACAGCAGAATTTAGAGATGCTGCAACACAAAACATTAACATACCAATGCAAGGGGCAATTGACTCTATGAATGTGTCTGTAGCTGCTGCCATTGTCCTTTTTGAAGCAAAAAGACAACGAGGTTTTTAACTATAATATATCACATTAATTAAGTTTCAAATGCAAACTACTACATTATTCTACATCCTTATTGCAATTCTTGTCATCAATTTTATAATTGATAAAATTTTAGACATCTTAAATTCAAAACATTTTGATGATGCTATTCCGAGTGAATTAGCAGATGTATATGAAAAAGAGGAATATGAGAAGTCACAAGCCTACAAAAAAAAGAATGCTAAATTCGCTAACATAACAGGGCTTTTTTCTTTAGCACTTACACTTGCCTTTTTCTTTTTTGACGGGTTTAAATACATCGATGAAATTGCTAGAAGTTATAGTTCAAATACCATTGTAATTACACTTATTTTCTTTGGAATTATACTGATTGGGTCTGATATTATAAATACGCCTTTTTCCATTTATAAAACATTTGTAATTGAAGCAGAATTTGGATTTAATAAAACAACTAAGAAGACTTTTATTTTAGATAAAATTAAAGGGATGCTTATGACTATTGTTCTTGGTGGTGGTCTTTTAGCACTACTTGTTTGGTTCTATGAATTTGCAGGCACAAACTTCTGGATATATGCTTGGGTTGTAGTGGCGCTATTTTCTGTGTTTATGAACCTGTTTTATTCTAAATTAATCGTTCCTATATTTAATACCCAAAAACCATTAGAAGAGGGCGAATTAAAATCTGCTATTGAAGACTATGCTCAAAAAGTAGGGTTTACAATCCATAACATATTTGTGATTGATGGTTCTAAAAGATCAACCAAAGCAAATGCCTACTTTTCTGGATTTGGAAAACAAAAACGAATCACATTATACGACACCTTAATACATGATTTAGAAACTGAAGAAATTGTTGCTGTTTTAGCACATGAAGTTGGTCATTATAAGCGTAAACATATCGTATTTAATCTTACATCTTCTATTATATTGACTGGTTTTACACTTTGGATGCTATCATTATTTGTGAGTCTACCTATTTTTTCTGAAGCGCTGGGTGTTACCATTCCGAGTTTTCATATTGGCCTAATCGCATTCGGAATCATCTATTCTCCAATTTCTGAAGTTACTGGTTTGTGCATGAATATAATGTCTAGAAAGTTTGAATATCAAGCTGATAATTACGCAAAAGAAACATTTTCTGCAACACCATTAATCACTTCATTAAAGAAACTTTCTAAAAATAGCTTGAGTAATTTAACACCACATCCTGCATATGTTTTTATGCATTATTCACATCCAACGCTATTAGAAAGACTCAAAAATTTAAATAGATAAGTATTTCATCAAAAGTTAAAAAAAGCTTTGGTCAATTCAGAATTTATTTTACTTTTAGTATATGGCGTACACGGCAACTATAGAAGCAGAAAATAAAGAAATTGCAAAACGATATAAGGATCTTTTAAAAGGTACGTATCAAGCATTATCAACAACTGATAAAAAGCTAATTCGTTCTGCATTTGATATTGCTGTTGAAGCACATTCTAATCAACGCAGAAAAACTGGAGAGCCTTATATTTATCATCCAATTGCTGTTGCCAAAATTGTTGCGTATGAAATTGGATTAGGCGCTACTTCTATTGCTGCAGCTTTATTGCATGATGTTGTTGAAGATACAGTCTATACTATTGAAGATATTGAGCGAATATTTGGAGAAAGTATTGCTCGTATTGTAAGTGGATTGACAAAAATATCTCGCTTAAACAAAAGTCAAGACGCTTCCATTCAGGCAGAGAATTTCAGAAAAATGTTATTGACATTAAACGATGATGTTCGTGTAATATTAATAAAGATTGCTGACCGTTTGCATAATATGCAAACAATGGATTCTATGCCAGAGTACAAACAAGTAAAAATTGCATCAGAAACCTTATACATTTATGCACCATTAGCGCACAGACTTGGGCTGTACAACATTAAAACTGAACTAGAAGACTTAGGGCTAAAGTATACCGAACCAGAAGTATATACCGATATTTTAAGCAAAATAACGCAGAGTAAAGAAGAACAACAAAAATACATTGATTCGTTTGCTGCAACCTTAAATGAAGGACTTAAAAAAGAAGATTTCGAGTATGATTTAAAAGGAAGAAGTAAATCTATTTTTTCTATTCGGAGAAAGATGCGAAAACAAAATGTTTCGTTTGAAGAAGTCTACGACAAGTTTGCAATTCGAATCATATTTAAACCTGTGTCAAAAGATGAAAAATTTGATGCTTGGAAAATATATTCTATCGTTACAGATTACTTTAAACCAAATCCTTCTCGCTTGCGGGATTGGATTTCACAACCAAAATCTACAGGGTACGAAGCATTACACATTACTGTAATAGGTCCAGAAGGTAAATGGGTGGAAGTACAGATTCGTTCTGAGAGAATGGATGAGATAGCCGAAAAAGGATACGCAGCACATTTCAAGTACAAGCAAGGAAAAGTAAAAGAAAGCGGTTTAGAGGCCTGGTTAAATAAATTAAAAGAAACCTTAGAGAATCAAAGTGTAAATGCAGTTGATTTTGTAGAGGATTTTAAACTGAATTTATATTCAAAAGAGATTTTTGTCTTTACGCCTAAAGGCGATTTAAAATCACTTCCAAAGGGAGCTTCTGCATTAGATTTTGCGTTCTCAGTGCATACAGATGTTGGCTTAAAATGTAGAGGTGCAAAAGTAAATGGCAAACTAGTACCCTTAAGTCATGAACTTAAAAGTGGTGATCATGTAGAGGTACAAACATCTTCTGTTAACAAACCAAATGTTAGATGGTTAGACTTTGTTATGACGGCAAGGGCTAGAACGAAGATTAAAACAGCATTAAAAGAAGAAGAAAAGAAAATTTCTGAAGAAGGGAAAGCTGTTTTAATAAGAAAACTACGTCATTTAAAAATCACGATGAATGATAGAGTTGTCAACGAAATGGCAGCTTATTTCTCTTTAAAAACAAGCTTTGATTTATTCTACAGAATTGGTAACGGAGCTATTGATAACACACAGTTAAAAGCCTTCGTTAGCCAGAAGAACAATGCCTTTATAAGTTTCTTTAAAAGCAGGTTAAAACGCTCACCAAGTAAAGAGCTGATTGATAAAGAAGAGGTAACTAGTAAGTTTGATGCCTTAGTTTTTGGTAAAGAAGAACAAAAATTAGAATACACCTTATCTAAATGTTGCAACCCTATTTCTGGAGAAAAAGTTTTTGGTTTTCTTACGATTAATGATGGTATAAAAGTGCATAAAATGAATTGCCCGAATGCAATTTCTTTGCAATCTAATTATGCATACAGAATACTGAAATCAAAATGGATTGACACCACTAAACAAGAATTTAAAGCCATTTTAAAAGTAAGTGGAATCGATGAAAAAGGAATTGTTAACAATCTAACTAGAATAATTTCGAACACAATGGATGTATATATTCACAATATAAATATCTCTGGAGATGAAGGTGTTTTTGAAGGAAAACTATCCGTTAGTGTGAAGAATAAAGCGCAATTAACCAAGCTAATTATTAGCATAAAAAAAGTAGAAGGTGTGAAAAAAGTAGAGCGTGTTAATACAATGTAAATATCATTTAAAAAAAAGAGCATTTTTATAGAGAAATAACCCTAAATTTGTCGTTTCGCTAAATTCAGAAAAAATGGGTACAAAAGAAAACCAAGATGTTGTAAAAAATGTCTTTACTACATTTTTAGAATCTAAAAAACATAGAAAAACTCCTGAAAGATATGCCATCCTTCAAGAAATTTATGATTTAGAAGATCACTTTGATATTGAGTCTTTATATATAAATATGAAGAACAAAAATTATCGAGTAAGTAGAGCTACACTATATAATACCATCGATTTATTGTTAGATTGTGGATTGGTAAGAAAGCACCAATTTGGTGGTCAAAGTATGGCTCATTATGAAAAAAGTTACTTCAACAAACAACACGATCATGTTATTTTAACAGATACTGGAGAAGTAAAAGAATTTTGTGACCCTAGAATTCAGATTATCAAAAAAACCATAGAAGAAGTTTTTGACATTGATATTCACAACCACTCACTTTATTTTTACGGGACAAAAAAGCAAACTAAACAAAACTAACAACACACACATACACACACAACTAATGGCAGTAGATTTATTATTAGGATTGCAATGGGGAGACGAAGGTAAAGGAAAGATTGTAGATGTTCTTACTTCTAATTACGACATTATTGCGAGATTTCAAGGTGGCCCAAATGCAGGACACACGTTAGAATTTGATGGAATTAAACATGTTTTAAGAACAATTCCTTCTGGAATTTTTCATAAAAAATCTATCAATGTAATTGGAAATGGAGTTGTTATTGACCCCGTAGTTTTTGTACAAGAACTTGACGGATTGGATAAATTTGATTTAGATTATAAATCAAAATTAATCATCTCTAGAAAAGCACATGTTATTTTACCAACACACCGTTTGTTAGATGCTGCTTCTGAAGCATCTAAAGGAAAAGCTAAAATTGGTTCTACTTTAAAAGGAATTGGTCCAACATACATGGACAAAACTGGTAGAAACGGAATTAGAATTGGTGATTTAGAATTACCAAACTGGAAAGAAAAATATAGAGCTCTTGCAAACAAACATGAAGCTATGATTAGCTTTTATAATGTAGATGTTCAATATGACTTAAAAGAAATGGATGCTGAATTTTTTGCTGCTGTAGAGCGTTTAAAAGAATTACAATTCATAGATAGTGAAGAATATTTAAACCAAGCGTTAAAAGCTGGTAAAACCATCTTAGCAGAAGGAGCTCAAGGATCTTTATTAGATATCGATTTTGGAACATATCCTTTTGTAACTTCTTCTAACACGACAGCTTCTGGTGCTTGTACCGGATTAGGTATTGCTCCAAATAAAATTAAGGATGTTTATGGAATTTTCAAAGCATACACTACTCGTGTAGGTTCTGGACCTTTCCCTACTGAATTATTTGATAAAGTTGGATTAGAAATGGCTAAAGTTGGTCGCGAATTTGGTGCTGTAACAGGAAGACCAAGACGTTGTGGTTGGCTAGATTTAGTTGCACTTAAATATGCTTGTCAAGTAAACGGAGTAACTCAATTAATGATGATGAAAGGTGATGTGCTTTCTGGGTTTGATAGCTTAGAAATATGTACATCTTACAATTATAAAGGTGAAATAATTACACACTTACCTTATAATATTGAGCCTGAAAACATCACACCGATCTATACAAAATTTGCTTGTTGGAAAGAGGATTTAACTCAAATGACTGATGAAAGTCAGTTTCCGAAAGAGTTGAATGAATACATCGCATTCTTAGAAAAAGAATTAGAAATTCCTATTAAAGTAGTTTCTGTTGGACCAGATAGAAAACAAACGATACACAGATAAACGTACTAATTATACTATAAAAAAGCCTCTTTTAATTCTTTAAAAGAGGCTTTTTTGTGCACTAAAATGAACTAAGAGTAGGTTTAAAAATATTTCTTTTTTGATTTATACACAATTCTTAAGGTTGGTAAAACAATCCATAATAATAATAATAAGGTTGCATTCGAAACAAACATTTCTAAATTAGTTCCAAATAATTTTTGAAAAACTGCGCCTGTATATCCTAACAATGCAGAGATATCTAGTTTTAATAACACTACAGCTCTAGAGATATTAATCGAATTATAAAAATGGGTCTTCTGTAAAAGTGTCGTTAAGAATTCTTCCACTCAGCTAAAATCTCTTTAGCAAAACCAGTACATTGTACAAATGTGTCTTTAATGTGATCAATCGTTGTTTTTGGGTTGATTAAACACATTCTTAATACCACTTGGTTTTGTAAAATTGTAGTCACCAATAACGCTTCTTTTGAGGCTACTATTCTTGCAGAAATTTCTTGATTTAATTTGTCTAATTCTTTCTCTGTTAAGTTCAATCCAAGCGGATTGTATCTAAAATTTATAACCGCTAAGGTTGCAGGAGAAACAACTTCCCAACTCTTACTTTTACGCAATAGCTCTTCTGTTTCTTCCGCTAAATCGATATTGTATGTTACTGCTTTTTTAAAGGCATCTAACCCATACGTTTTAATAGACATGTAAAACTTTAATGCTCTAAACCTTCTTGTTAATTGAATTCCGTAATCATAAAAATTAATTTCAGATTCATTTCCTTCAATATCTCTTAAATACTCTGGTTTTTCTGAAAAAGTATTGCTTAACCAAGAAGAATCTTTCACCAATAAACATCCAATTTCATAGGGTTGAAAAAACCATTTATGAGGGTCTACAGTTAAAGAATCTGCGCGTTCTATTCCTCGTAATGTTTTAGCTCCTTTTTTTGATAAAATTGCAGCACCACCATAAGCGCCATCTACGTGCATCCAAAGATTTTCTTTTTCACAAATATCTGCTATGCTCTCTAAATCATCTACCGTTCCTGTATTTGTTGTACCTGCAGAAGCAATAATACAAAAAGGTTGGTTTCCTTCTAATCTGTCTTTTGCAATCGCATTCTTTAACTTATTAAAGCCGATTTTAAATTCTAAATCTGTCGGAATTATTCGAATTTGTTCTTTCTTAAAACCAAGAACACGAATCGCTTTTATATTTGATGAATGTGCTTGATCTGATAAATAAATAATCGCTTTAGAAAAGTCGTCTCCACATTTAATTCTTCTTGCAGTAACTAAAGCTGTTAAGTTTGCCATAGAACCACCGCTTGTAAAAAGTCCTCCTCCTTTTTTAACAGGAAAGTTAAACATTTTTAACAGCCAGTTCATTGTTACAATTTCCAATTCAGCTGCAGCTGGAGAAACAATCCATCCACCAGAAAAAATATTAAAACCTGTAGCCAATGTATCTGCCAACGTACTTATAAAATTACTGGGTCCAGGAACAAAAGAAAACGATTTTGGATGCGTCGTTAAATTACTATGCGGAATCACATTTTCCATCACAAAATCTAACACTTCATCAGCAGGCATTGATTTACCTGGAGCTTCCTGTAAAAAAAGGCTATCCATTTCCTCTCTAGATCCTGAAGAAACAGGACTTTTAGATTCAATAGTATCAAAATGCTCTACTAGAATATCAATTACTTTATATCCATAAGCTTTCATTTCTTCTTTAGACAAATCGAATGGTGCTTTCATTGTTTTCTTTTTTGCAAAAATACGCCAACTAAATCGCCTAATCATAATAATTGTCATAGTATTTATCTATAAATCAAGTCAATTTTGCATTTAAATACATGTACTACAAATGAATAATATAGATATAAAAACTGTAGCTGATGCAGTAACAGAAAACATAAAAAGAGTACATATGAAAAAGGAGGAATTGATTTTATTTCCTTTTATAAAAAAACTAGTACACGCACATAGAAATAACACTGATTTAGAAACACCTCCATTTGGAACCGTTGATAATCCTAGTTAAAATGAAGGAAGAAGAGCGTGATGCTGCTGGAGACGTTTTTAAAAGAATTAGTGAGCTTACAAACACTTACCAAACTCCAGAAGGAGCTTGAAATACTTTTAAAGCGTTTTATGCAAAGTTAGAAGAATTCGAAGCCGATTTACATCAACATGTGCATCTAGAAAATAACATCTTATTTCCTAAGGCAACGTACTTAGAAAGCATCGTTGAAAAAGCCTAAAAGAGAACGGAGAAGAATTTTCACTTTTCTTTAATAGGTAGGAATAATCTTTTCACTATTTTTGTTGAAAATACAGTGTCAGTTTGAAACATCTCTTCTTTTTCCTTTTTATTATTTCATCTGTAACTAGTTTTTCGCAAGGAAAACTAGTACATATAGAATATTCTGGTGTGACCACTTTTGATGAAGAAAAGTATCCAGGAGCGACCATTTTAACTAAAGATGCAAATCGATTGGTTGAGATTCATCATGATGGAGCAATTCTAACATGTATGCGTGCAATTGTTTTTAAAAAGAAAAATTTATTTACCGCTTTTGGAACTGTTTTAATCAAACAAGGTGATACCATTACACAAACGAGCGATTATGTAGATTATAATGGAAATACCAAAATGATGTTGTCTAAAGGGAATGTTGTTTTACGGGATCCAAAAATGACGTTGACTACTGATACCTTAAATTTTGATAGACAACTACAGCTTTTATTTTACAAGCATAATGCCGTTATAAAAGATGAAACAAACACCTTAAAAAGTAAAGTAGGAACTTATTTTTTAAAAGAAAAAAAGTTTGTCGCAACGACTAAAGTGCTTGTTACAAACCCAGAGCATGTCTTAGAATCTAATCATTTAGATTATTATACTGATTCTTCTTACGCCTATTTGTATGGACCATCTACCATTACTGGTAAAGACAATATTATTTATACTGAAAGAGGTTTTTACAACACCAAAGCAGAGATTTCTCATTTTGTAAAAAACGCGACCATTTATTTTAAAGACAGAACCATTAAAGGAGATAGTTTGTATTATGATCGGTTTAAGGGTTTTGCTTCTGCAACGAAGAATATAAAAGTTACAGACACCGTTCAGAACTTTGTAGCAAAAGGTAATTATGCTGAGTTTTTCGAAAAAAAAGACTCTGTTTTTATTATTGATAGAGCGGTTGCTATTTCTATACTAGAAAAAGATTCTTTGTATATTCATGGAGATACGTTGTTGGTTACAGGAAAAGCATCAAACAGAATTGTGCGTATTTATAATGATGTAAAAATCTTTAAGTCTGACTTGCAAGGAAAGTCAGATTCTATTTATATGAATCAAACTACAGGGTTGACAAAAATGTATACCAATCCTATTTTATGGTCTGGTAAAAATCAAATTACTGGTGATAGCATTCACCTATTAAACAACAAAAAAACTGACAAGTTAGATTCTTTAAAGGTTTTAAATAATGCTTTAATTGTACAATTGGATACTATTATTGATGGTGTTTCTACCTATAATCAAATTAAAGGGAGAAACATGTATGGGAAATTTATTGACGGAAAACTAAAGCACTTTTTAGTAGAAGGAAATGCAGAAATGGTCTATTACAACAGAAGCGAAGAAGGCATTTTAGAAACAATTACCAAACAAGAATGCAGTTCTATTGAGTTTACATTAGACGACACAAACAATATAGAATCTGTTACTTATATTAAAAAACCTGAAGGAACTTCGTATCCGCCAAAAGACTTACCAATTACCGAAAGAAGATTAAGAGGTTTTATTTGGCGAGAAGATGAACAACCAAAAACAATGGAAGCAATTTTTGGTGATGACAAAAAGATCCCTGAAGCTATTATTGATGCTAAAAAATTGAGTCTTAAAAAGAAAAAAAAGCTCGTTTTTAAAAAAGTAAAGCGATAATATGAACTCCGATTTTTTCACATATCAAGCACAGACTTCTCCTCACCCACTTTCGTTAGAAATTTCTCATGCTAAAGGCAGTTATGTGTATGATACAAATAACAAACCGTACTTAGATTTTATCGCAGGGGTTTCTGCAAATACCTTAGGTCATAACCATCCAAAAGTTTCTGAAGCAATTAAAAAACAAGTGGATTCATACACACATGTTATGGTGTATGGTGAGTTTATTCAGAAACCACAAGTAGAGTTATGTAAAGCATTGGCAGCTACAATTCTGACTAAAGATTGTGCGGTGTACCTAACCAATTCGGGTACAGAAGCTACAGAAGGTGCTTTAAAATTAGCCAAACGTTTTACAGGTAAAACAGAAATTGTTGCTGCTATAAACGGCTATCATGGCAATACACAAGGCGCTATGAGTGTGTGTGGTGTTGAAGAACAAAACCGTGCATTTAGGCCTTTAATACCCGGAATTAAGTTCATTGAATTTAATCTTGAAAGTGACTTACAGAAAATAACAAAAAACACGGCTGCTGTTATACTTGAAACCATACAAGGTGGCGCTGGTTTTATAGAACCTACCAATAACTATTTACAAAAAGTACAACACCGTTGCAATGAAGTTGGTGCTTTATTGATTTTGGATGAAATACAAACAGGAATTGGACGCACAGGAAAATTTTGGGGATTCGAAAA
>Ga0307492_10000684_pt1 | contig 14222 bp, 10 predicted proteins | sample SI3LmetaG_FD_202365 | JGI IMG/M metagenome (GOLD analysis project Ga0307492, IMG submission 202365) | Sea-ice brine microbial communities from Beaufort Sea near Barrow, Alaska, United States - SI3L | ecosystem: Environmental > Aquatic > Marine > Coastal | place: USA: Alaska | collected 2017-05-06 | reverse complement strand
GATCGCGGCTTTATCTATGCCATCGCACATATCCGCGGTGGTGATGAAATGGGTTACGGCTGGTATGAGGCCGGCAAGCTCTACCAGCGCACCAATACCTTTAATGATTTTGTTGATGTGGCCCGGGGACTCTGTGCCCAAGGTTACGCGAGCGAGGGAAATATCTCTATTTCTGGCGGCAGTGCCGGTGGCGAGTTAATGGGTGCAGTCGCAAACCAGGCACCGGAGCTGTGGCGGGCAGTGGTGATGCATGTGCCGTTTGTCGATGTACTCAATACCATGCTGGATGAGAGCTTGCCGCTGACACCCATCGAGTGGCCCGAGTGGGGCAACCCCATCGACAGTGCTGACGATTATGATTTACTGGCCAGTTACAGCCCCTACGACCAAATTGAAGCCAAGGAATATCCACCAATGATGGTGACCGGCGGCCTCAACGATCCACGCGTCACCTATTGGGAGCCAGCGAAATGGACTGCCAAGCTGCGATCCACTAGGACTGACGACAACCTACTCGTCATGAAGATCAATATGGGAGCTGGCCACGGGGGTAAATCAGGCCGTTTTCAGCGTGTTCAGGAGGTCAGCGAGGAGTATGCTTTTATCCTGATGGCGTTCGGCCTCGAAGACTGAGCGACCAAGGGTCGGAGTGCATTAATTTTGTACCGTTGCGCCTATAAACCCTGCTCTAGGCGCAGCTGCGCCTGAGAATCTTGGTTTGACACGGTTTTCTATTATGGGCACTTCCAACTCGCTAGGGTTTTCTCCCCGTAGACCAAATGTCTCGAACGCTTGGTCAAGCACATTGTCAATCCAGGCGAAGAGCTAAAAGTCTTCGGTCGGCTAACATCGGGCCCGTAGACTCACGACAAAATAACCATCAATCTCGCTCATCTGATTAGATGAGTCACCGCGTATAAACTGACCGCTGTTACTCACAAGGTCGAGGCCCATATTTAGCCCACTCTCACACATATAATCGGCACGACTTTAAACTGATTCTGCGGAATTCCAGTGATAGAGTCTCCGCCCGAGATCAGTATTTCGCCTACTTCATTGGCAAAAGTGTGATTGGAGCTAAGCGCCTTAAATTCAGCTTCAAACGCGGTATCGATAAAACTGTAGGATGTCATCGACGTCGACTATGCCATGTGCCACGCAGGCTGGATTCAAGACCCTTGCGTCGGGTCTTATCTACATTCGCAAACAAGCGTTTTATCGCTACAAATTAGAACACCAATATGCGAACTTGGATGATGACACGCACGGGGCCATTATCTATAGCGTATACCAAAGCATTCTATTTTATGTTTTGGCTCTCAAGCGCTTAGTCTTAAACGTATTGAAACCAGTAGTAGCAACTACTTTCATAAAGGAGACAAGCGCATTTTCGTTTGGCTTAGGATCTTGTCCTTTTGAAATCCTGTGCAGCTGTCGACCATACCAGGCGACTTCCATTAATCCCATGGTATCAATAGCCTTAATGCCCGTTTTAATTGGATTGACATTTATATCAATAGCTTTGCCCGCGAGTAACTTATTGGGATATTGCGTGTCTACCGCCAACGGCCTGGCTAAACCGATCATATCTAAACTACCGGCCTTTAGCGCCGCGTTCATCGCGACCGCAGATCTAAAACCACCCGTGACTGCCAGCGGCACCTTGACTTCGCTTCTGATTTTTTCAGCGAACATCAGGAAATATGCCTCACGTTGCTTGGTAGATTCTCGAATATCCTTGCCGCTCATTACCGGTTCTTCATAAGTGCCGCCCGAAATTTCGACGTGGTCAATACCCGCCTTTTCTAGATGCTTAATAACCTCTAAGGATTCGTCTTCGCTAAAGCCGCCTTTCTGAAAGTCAGCCGAATTAAGCTTAATACCTATAGAAAAATCTTCGCCCACATGTTGCCGTATCTCGCGGTAGACAGCCAAGACAAACTCACGTCTGTTCTCCGCAGAGCCGCCCCACTTATCCGTTCTATGATTTGTGTGAGGCGAGAGGAACTGACTGACCAAGTAACCATGCGCACCATGAATTTGAACACCGCTAAAACCTGCTTCTTTCACCAAAGCAGCACTGCGGCCAAAACGCGCGATCACTTCATCGATTTCTGCTGCCTCAAAGGCACGTGGCGTTTCAAAGAAGTTTTGCATGTCTTCTTTAAACGGAATGGCCGACGGCGAAAGATTCTCTCTATTCAAACCCTTCGGCGACTGCTTGCCTGGATGATTCAATTGCACCCAGCACTGCGTGCCATTTTCCGACGCGGCAGATGCCCATTCTTTGAGCAACGGCATATCACGATCATCTTCTAACGCTATGTTATTGGGCTCGCCGAGTGCACGACGATCAATCATCACATTGCCGGTGATCAACAAGCCAATACCGCCCTTTGCCCAGGCCCGGTAAAGCACTGTATAACGCTCAGTCACACGATTGTCGGTCGTCCCTAAGGCCTCAGACATCGCCGATTTCATTAAGCGGTTTTTAATCGGTGCGCCCCGCTGTAATGAAATCGGATTTGCAATGAGATTGGCGCTATTGAACTCGGTATTACTGACGACTGCTTCATTCATAATATGCACATCTAATGGATTCTCGTACCTATTATACCAGTCGACGCATCTACTGCGCTCCCGTCGCTTCGGTTTCTATCGCGAACAAGAAAGACTTGATTGCAAGCGCAACAAGCGCGTCTGTTTCGTGCCGCCAGGGTTTACCATGGCCAATGAACACTGCGTGCCCTTCAATTATGTTGAGCCAGTGAGCCGTGATTGTGAAGCTTTCAGCAAATCCTGCCTACGGCATAACTGAGCATGAAGCCGATAACAAAGGCGAAGACAACATGGCGCTGCTACAAGCAATATCACAACCATTGGATTAAGGACTGAATTCAGTACGGCAAGATGATGGGAACCCGTCATCTTGCCGATCCGAATCGTGGTCTTCTCGATCTTGCCGCCGGCATTGACGCATTGACCTCCCACACACATAGCGACTATTAAACACTGATATCTGGCATTTTTGTTCAGAGGCTAGCAATTGGTATGCAGACACGCTCTTGAGAGATAGTGTGCTGGGGCTGACAGGCAGCTAGCCCCTTCGCTATCGACGTCGAAGATGCACTTAGGTTTTAAATCCAAGTTTCCTTATTGATCGGACCTCCAATAATATCTTCCACTGAGCTATTAAGCTTATTGTCAGCGCCAGCATTATTGCCATGTCTTCAAAAACCTGAGTAAGCAGATTAATGCCCAAGAACTCTCACGTTTCCATGCGTTCGACGTTGGCAGGAAATATCGACCCACTGCCTTGCACGCCATAAAAATGAGTGCTTAGATTCTCAATGCCAGACATAGATGATTCCTCAAAAAAAACGTCTATGTCTGTTTTAAGCAAAGGGCGATAAGAAGGACATACATTAGTATTTCATCATGGACAGCCCTGATCACACCAACGTCGACGGCTCATCACTACTCCTGCCTTGTATATGCGTCGCCTAACATGACAGGCATTCGTAGCAGCCGGCTCCACACGAGGAAGAACACTCGCAAAGGCAACTGATACGTCTGTGTGCTCAACCGTGGGTGGCTTTTCGCAAACAGGATAGCTATGCTCATTGATCGAAGATAACCCGTCGTGGAACTGCTTATGCCCGCCGTATTTGTTCATGGAAACCCAGAGAATTCAGCCATATGGGATCTAATCATCCCTGCCTTAGATCGTCGTGATGTGGTGACTTTGTCACCACCGGGATTTGGCTCAGTGCCGCCAAAGGATTTTGTCGGTACGCGGGTAGATTATGTCGACTGGCTGGTGGCTGAGCTTGAAGCTATTGGTGAACCTGTAGATCTGGTGGGACATGATTGGGGGGGAGGCCATGTTGCAGGGCTGGCGCTGACAAGACCAGATTTGCTGCGCAGTTGGGCGACTGATGTTGCCGGGATTTTCCATGCTGACTACCAATGGCACGATATGGCGCTGGCGTGGCAAAAACCAGGTGTCGGCGAGGCGATGGTAGCCGGCATGATTGATGCGCCAGCGGCTGACCGCATCGCTATGTTAGTGGGGGGAGGGATGACCACAGATATCGCCACCAAGGTCGCCGCATCATTCAATCAAGACATGGCGCGCTGCATTTTGGCCCTGTATCGCGACGCCGCACAGCCTGTCTTAAGTGACCTCGGTGCGGATGTATCTGTGATGCGGCAGCGACCGGGGCTCGTGATTATCGCCGAGGATGATACCTATGTGGGCACCGACACCATGCAGCGGCAAGTCGCCGCGAGAGCAGGAGCTGAAGTCAGCGTGCTCAAGGGCGTTGGTCACTGGTGGATGGTGCAGGACCCGTCAGCAGGTGCCGCTATGCTCAATCAGTTCTGGGCGTCGGTAAAGAGTTAGCTAGGGAACGGGTCTTCCATGTCTGGCTCCAGCGGTATCTTAAAAGCGTTCAGGGTTAAGGAAATCAGGCAGTAATATCCCACGGTCGCGACCAATTCAATCATACCCGCCTCCGTAAAGCGCGATAGCCCCAAGGCATAGGTAACATCGCTTATGCCGTGCTCGGTCAGCATTTCCCGGGCGATGCGATAAGACAATAACTCATCTCCCTCGAACCTAGGCTCCGCACCGTCTCGCAGCATGTCCAGGTTCGACTCACTGACACCTACCTTGAGCGCTAGCGCCCTGTGGGTCGAAAACTCGAACTTGGAATGATAAAAGGCCCCCACTGTGCAAATGGCAACCTCTTGGATGTTGCCTGGCAGGCTTGTGGTGAAACGGATTGCCTCGCCGACTTTCTGTATCGCACCACCCACATTGGGAGCACGCACCCAAACACCGAACGGTCCTATCAAACCAATACCTGGGCGACCATTGGCCCGCGGACCTTGCTCAATATCATCCAGCACCTGTTGCTGATCTGGCGCCAGTTCGCCACGGGTCACCGGTGTTAATCGCATCATAATCTCTCACTCCCTAGGGTCGTATTTCTTGGATTCAATATCGACATGCATCACGCGTCATCGGTTAAATTATCAGAGCGCACGGAAAATACCGACATAAGTTATTTTCCATCGTGACATCACCACCGAAGACAATGTATCTTGAGCTTCAGTCGCTCTGTAGGGAACTATCATGCCGCGCACGACCCACATAATACACCGCCAGATTCGATCAAACTTGCCCATGGCAAGCCATGGCGAAGGCCCTTATGTTATCGACACCCAGGGCAAGCGTTACCTCGACGCTTGTGGTGGCGCAGCCGTATCTTGCCTTGGCTACTCTCACCCGCGCGTGACTCAAGCCATAAAAGACCAGCTTGATAAGATCGCGTTTGCACACTCCGGTTTCTTCACATCCGAGCCTGCAGAAGCGCTGGCTGACTTTCTGGTCCAGCGGGCGCCGCAAGGTATCGAGCACGCCTACTTTGTTTCCGGCGGTTCTGAGGCGTTGGAGTCTGCGATGAAGCTGGCAAGGCAATACTTTCTGGAGAGAGGCGAACCCCAGCGACAGACATTTATCGCGCGTCGGCAGAGCTATCATGGCAATACTCTCGGTGCACTGGCAGCAGGTGGCAATCTAGCCAGACGCAATGATTTCCAGCCCCTGCTGATGGATGTAGAACACATTAGCCCCTGCTACGCTTACCGGGACCAAGGCGCGGATGAATCCGTGGAAGATTACGGCCTGAGGGTCGCCAATGAGTTGGACGAGCGACTGCAGCAAGTCGGTGCTGAGAATGTTATCGCCTTCATCGCAGAACCCATTGGTGGCGCAACAGCCGGCGTACTGATGCCTGTACCGGGTTATTGGAAGCGCATTCGGGAGATTTGCGACCAGCGTGGCATCTTGCTGATTCTTGATGAAGTGATGTGCGGCATGGGACGAACCGGTAGTTTGTTTGCCTGCGAGCAAGAGGCGTTGCGGCCAGACATTGTAACAGTCGCCAAGGCGTTGGGCGCTGGCTACCAAGCTATTGGTGCAATGCTATGCTCGCACGTGATATTCGAGACGGTACGAACGGGGTCCGGTACATTCAAACATGGCCACACCTACTTGGCGCATTCAGCGGCCTGTGCGGCAGCGTTGGCCGTGCAGCACAGCGTCGAGGATGAAAATCTGCTGGAGAATGTGCGCAATATGGGCACCCTATTGCAACAGACCTTACAAGAACGATTGGCAGACCACTCCGCCATTGGCGATATTCGCGGTCGCGGCCTGTTTTGGGGTGTCGAACTGGTCGCTGATAAAGCGAACAAGCGACCGTTTGACCCTGACCTGAGGGTCGATCAACTCATCAAGCACCACGCGATGGACCTGGGGCTGATGTGCTATCCGGGTAGCGGCACCATCGATGGCGTGCACGGCAACCATATCTTGTTAGCGCCGGCCTTTATTATTCAGCCCGCTCAGGTTCACGAGATTGTTGAAAAGCTCGCACAGGCAATAGACGCCGCTGCCAAAGAGATTGGAGCAGAGTAAAGTACCACTACTTGAGAGAAAGCATGAAGAAAATCTGTGTCTACTGCGGGTCTAGCTCGGGCAAGAGCCCTGAGTATCTTGAATCCACTAGCGTGTTAGCCAAAGAGATGGTGAAACGTAATATTGGATTAGTTTATGGCGGCGCCAACGTTGGGATCATGGGCCAGATAGCCAATACGATGCTGGCGAATGGCGGTGATGTGACCGGTGTCATTCCCCAAGCGTTGGTTGACAAAGAGGTGGGGCACTTTGGGCTGACCGAACTCAAAATCGTTGGCTCAATGCATGAACGAAAGGCGATAATGGCAGACCTTTCTGACGGATTTATAGCGCTTCCAGGGGGGTTGGGTACCCTTGAAGAACTGTTTGAGGTACTCACCTGGTCGCAATTGGGGTTTCATCACAAACCATGCGCCCTACTCAACATTAAGCAATATTATGAAAGCTTGTCTGTGTTTTTAGACCATGCGGTTGAAGAAGAGTTTGTTAAACCCATTCACCGCGAGATGTTGCTCCTGGCGAGCGACCCCTCGCAACTACTCGATGCGATGGAACGCTATCGACCTCCGGCTGTCGATAAGTGGATTGGGCGGAATGAAACGTAAGTAGGTAGTAATGGGGTCAGAGCAAAGCGCCAACGTAAAACGCCGATGTAAGCTGCGCTTACACCGGCGTTTTACGTTGGCACTTTACTCTAACTCCACCTTTAGAAGCTGTACTGGCCTCTTAGGTACATAGAACCACCTTCGTAGTTCGCGGCGCTTCGTCGAGGATACTGTAAGCCAACACTGAGGCGATTAGAATCAGGTGGTCCAACCTCTTCAACGAACTCATCAAACACATTGATAGCGCCTAGCGTCACACTGACATTGTCGTTAACCTGGTAGTTAACTTCAGTGTCAAAATAGAAAGTAGAATCTATTAGTGCACTTGGGTTAGTCGCAGCGCCAATCGTTCCGCGTTCGTCATAGTGCTCACCGTAGAAGTTTGCACGTACCATCCAGTTCCACTGATCACCAAAGTGAGTGTTGGCGGTGAGAACGAATCTTTCGTTAGGATAGTTATTTTCAATATCTTCAACAATTGAATCAGATACAGGAACAACACCGTTCACAAGAGATTGCGAGGTCACTTCGACTTTGTTGTAGCTGAACGCAAAAGAAAGATCCGTTGACGCTACATTGCCCCAATCGTAGCCAGAGGTGAGCACCAGATCAATACCGCTTGACTCTATGTCGATTCCATTCGAATAGAATGACACTGTACGGGTCGTATTCGGTACGCTGATATCACGAGTACGATAGATCTTGTCATCAACTTCGATCTTGTACACATCAAAAGTCAACGTCGTATTTTCAAATAGATCCGCACTGAAACCAGCACTAATGTTGAATGACTCTTCTTCTTTGAGCTCCTTGCCGCCTACCAATAATGCATCAGGGTCAGTGGCTCGAATAAGACCTTCTTCAACTTGGAGCCCAGTAGTACCATCGAAGGTGGTGATGGTAGTCTTCACATTAGACTGGCCTGGTGTTGGTGCGTGAAAACCAGTAGACAATGCCGCTCTAAAAGCAAAAGAATCAGTGACACGATATCTTGCCGCAACTTTGCCGTTAGTCGTGTTACCGAAGTTCGAAAAATCCTCGAAACGTAACGCGTACTGAAGCAATAACTGCTCAGAGAGGTCGTGCTCAAGGTCAACATAGAGCGCGATGTTGTCTTGCTCAAAAGATCCCGTGTCCTGCGGACCAAAGCCCTTAAGCCCGCTTGAACCTGCACCAAGATAAGAATTTGGCTCACCGCCATTCACCGTGTACGTTTCCTCCCGCCACTCGGCACCGAAGCCAACGTTCACTGTGTCAGAAATTTCACGAGAAAAGTCAGCATTAACCATGACTTCTTTCTGTCCATAGCCACCAACATCAAAATCCATCTGCGGGATTTGACCGCCCACGAGACCAAGGCTCGCGTTGACGGTGTTATTGAGAAAGTAGTCTAGCTCGTTCTCACCGTAGCTAATCGACAAGTCGTAGTTTACGCCATTTCCAAATTCACCTTCAACACCCGTAACAATGCTCATGTCACTTTGTTCGCCGTCAAGATAAGGCGTGAACCCAGCCGGAAGGCCTGTAAAACCAAGCGGTCTTAAAATAGCGAGCGTTGACGAGTGATTTGGTGCCCTGTAGAAGAATCGATATCGTCCTTCAGTTGCACCGTAGTTACCAAATGCATACAGGCTAGCGTTGTCTGATAGATCGTAGCTCGCATTGAGGAATAATCTAACGCCTTCAGTTTCAGGACGTCCCCACGTCTGAACAAGAGGACTATCATCGAAGGGTGAATCAGCGCCAACTCCCGCAACACCCGCTGCAATCAGAGCAGCTGCATCAGGGCGTTGTACACCACGAGACAAGGCATCATTCTCCATGGCTTCGAGGCTCATGTTGATAAAGCCATTCTCGCCCAGCGGAAGACCAACATTGGCAGAAACCTTCGTACTCCCCTCGCCTTCAAAATGCTGACCATATTGAACTTGAATATCGCCGCCGTCAGACGCGTCCTTAGTCACCAGGTTAATAACACCCGCGATAGCATCTGATCCATATTGTGCAGCGGCACCATCTCGAAGAACCTCAACACGCTTGAGTGCAATGCCTGGAATCATACCAATGTCTGCGGCATGTGCTCCGTTACCGGCTGCCGGGGCAAAAAACTGCACCAATGCTGCTCGATGACGTCTCTTGCCGTTAACCAATATAAGCGTCTGATCGGGAGCCATACCACGAAGTGATGTGGGTCGAACAAAGGCGCTGCCATCTCCGGTAGCTGGCGTGGCTGTAAATGATGGCACCATAGCTCTCAAGTTGTCAGTAAGGTCCGCGGTGCCACCAATAGCGTTAAATTCGTCACCGCCGATGACATCAACAGCTACCGGTGAATCAGACGCTGAACGCTCTTTAGAAGAACGCGTACCGATAGTGACTATTTCTTCAATTTGTTTCACACCATCCTCTGCAATGAGAGGTTGATAGGAAAACGCTAAACCTACTGCTGCGGCAGCCACAATGCTCGCTTTTACCTTTGGACCTTCTATCATTATTATTATCCCCTTGTTGATCAGCGTCTTTTATATTTGAGTAGAGCTAATGCTCTACAATTTGGAGGGCTTTTCAAGATAAAGGCGGGTCAATCGCCCATCCTTGCGTTGAAAACGTAGCAAATTGACCTGCATTTATGCCATCCTGTAAATATTGTAATGATATTGTTCTGACAACGCTAGACGGCATTATTGATACGGCTCTGGCGCCCGCGATGATTGAGTTAAAAGCTTCAACATCAGCAACTTGTCCCGCCAGCAAGGCGGTAAGATCGCCCTGCAGCCATTCAGCAGCGTGGGGATTACCACTAAATGCGCGTTAAAATGGGCGAGTCCCAGCCCACACGTGAACGTATTGCCCTGCTCACCTGGGTACAGCTTGTCTGCGTCTTTCATTTTTTCGAGACCAGCCTCCACCTGCTCGTCTTCTGCCATCGACAGCATGACCAGCTTAAAGCCGTCATGAGCGGCCTCATCGCGGTCGCAGAAGTGAACGTGGTCAGCATTCTTGAGCATGATGGTCATGCGTGGGCGTGCGTCCGATTGTGTAGATCCCGCATACACGCTAAGGGCAACAATGAATCCAACTCTGCGACCAGAGTTAGCACCGCCAACGGCTAGCACGAGCTCAATTCAAGGGACTCGCACATCGCGCTAACCCACTCCTGGTCTTCGCTGCTGCGACCACCCACGGGAGACAACGGTAGGGCTGATTCTATTTGACCATTGCTGTTGGTCCTCATAAGCAATGTCCAACCGCCGAATCTGTGTCCTGAAATGCCGATTTTTCTGGATCAATATTCAGCCCCGCCTTGCCCATCAGCATGCCATCAACCAGAAAGGAACTGGCTTTCGGACGATCCTCGATTAACGGCCCAAGCACTGACATATCATTATGAGTACTGTCACCTGCCAACGATATCCATCGTAGTATTTGCCTACATGATCAATTAACGCGCCCACATAGCCGTGACTTGCCAGATGGGCACACAGAAAGCTGGACTGGCGACGTTGCCGCCGAAAACGTGAGGAAAGACAATAAGCGGCTAAAAACCTTGCTCCGCATCGGCGTCACGTACGGCGGTTTGAGTCATCACCGGCATGCCAGGCATGTCACTGTCGTGACCTTGCGTAACCTCAGTGAGGCCTTAGTTGAGAAAGCGTGAGTTGCCGGACACCAAATATCGACAGGTTAGGTTCTCGTGCGCTGATCATCTGTCCAGTCGAAGCTACGCAGGCCCACGGTATAAGTACCGCGCTGAAAAGGATTGTAGGTCAAGGATAAAGAAACCCATCCTTTGGCAACTGACCTATCTGTCGGCCAATGCTGGCGATCGTCAATCATATCATTCAAGGCTTGGATGCTGAGTGTCCTGATCTACCGTCCTGATCTACCTACTGATCTACCTGCGGTGTTGCTGGTCTCGACTATTAATGTTGGCGCGACGGGTTTGTTAGCACGCAAATATTCCAGTCAATTGTCACCAATGTCGAGCACGGCTTAGTGAGTGACCGTGTCGATTACACCGTGAACGTTCTGCTCCGCCGCGATGCTATGAACGATTCGATTCAGACTGACGCGTTACTCATTCAAAGCCTGAATCAAGACGACGGCGTATTTCAGCCATTACCGGCATACGAATGGTGCATTAATATTCACTTTTCTGTAGGCACAGATAGGCTCGTTGGATCATCAAAGAGCCTGTTTAGGCTGTTCGACGAACAAGATCGAACCTCTGTAGGCATCGACATTAGCTACTGAGAACCGTTATAGACAATCCGCGGAATGAGTGATGACAGGCGCAACCACGACTCTGACAATCAACAATCCAAAAGGAAATCAGCATCATCAATCACTTTAAAAGCATCGAATCAGAAGAAACATTGTCAGCCTGGGAGAAACTCAAAGTGATCGCAAATTCTTTCGCGCAAGTCTTGGATTACCATCCGGTGACGACGACTTGTGAGAGAGAAAATAACGTTAGCGCTTGAAATCGAGCGGCTAAAATTTCGAGCCCAAGCGCTGTAAGACAAGCAATGAGGGGCGCCCTGCCCCTTCGCCTAGGGGGAATTACGGTGCTGGAATCGCGTGCCCAATCATTCGAGGCCCCTCGAAAACGGCCCGATCCATGACGTTAGTCTCGTCTACAAAAATGAAGTCAAGCTCTTCGTTTTCATTTGCATCGCGATGCAGCATGACGATAAACATCTCACCTTGGACGAGCCCTTTTACGACCTCAATATCAACATCTGTATTGGTGCCATTCTCGACATACGTTTTCGCGACATATTTATCGCCATTCGGCGCGCCGTTTTCAAACGGATGAACGACAAGCCAACCGTTGCCATCAATGTGCACTTCAGGGAAGTTGAGAACCGAGCCGTTACGGGTAACACCGACCACATCAATCCAATTTTTTGTGCCGTTACCCATACTAAATGCCAATTCAGCTGCTGGCTCGGCATAACCATGTAGACTGCATGACAGCATCAACGCTGCGCTTGAAATCGCTCTTAGAAGACTACAAAGGTTCATCAAATTTCCTCTTTTATGATTCGATTTTATATGATGCCTACGTCTACAATCTAAACTGCCATAGTCACCAGACCCTGTACAGGCCCGAATCAAAAATAAGTGAGTAAACCGAGCAGATGAAAACACCACCCGTCAGGAAACTAGCACAACATACACGCTGTTGAACGACAACAATGAGATCGATTGGCTGACGACTGGCGCCATCAGCCCTGGCCGACTGCTGTGTACCGAATTCGCAGAACGTGTGCGCAGGCTGGTCTCGCTCCGACGACAGCTGTTACACTGAGACCTAGCTAGTCGAAAGACATGGCTACGTCCTTCGACGATGTGTACATCGCTTATTGCTGTCATGATACGCGCATCATGCTTGGGTAATCTTCACTGTTAACCAATTTGTCGTATATGAAAGCCGAGGTTAAAAATGTCGATCGATATGCCTAGCGTTTGCCCACTGGACTGCCCAGATACCTGTAGCCTGAATGTCACGGTAGAAGACAACAAGGTGGTAAAGGTGAGAGGCTCTAAGGCCAACCCCCTGACTAACGGCAAAATTTGCAACAAGGTGGCACGTTTCTATCCCGATTTTGTCCATGGCGAGAACAGAATAAGAACACCCTTGCGCCGTACAGGTAGAAAAGGCGATGGGCAGTTTGAAGCCATAAGCTGGGATACAGCACTTGATGAGATCCATCAGCGATTCTCACATATCATTGCTGCTCATGGCCCCGAAGCCATCATGCCGTACAATTACGCGGGGCCCCATGGCGTCTTAGCCGGCGGCTCAATGGACCTGAGGTTCTTTCATCGATTAGGGGCTACATTACTCGATAGACGCCCCTTGTGTGGCGGTATTAAATCCGAAGCTTACAAAGGCACGTTTGGCTTAGTACCCGCCATGCAACCAGAACAGTGCGTGCATGCCAAGCTGATTGTGGTGTGGGGCAATAACGTGACCTTTTCAAACCTTCACCTCGCACCGCTCATCAAGAAGGCCAAGGCGAACGGCGCCAAGCTCATCGTCATCGATCCCAAACGCATTAAGATAAGCGAGCAGGCAGATATGTACCTGGCGGTTAAACCTGGCATGGATTTGATACTTGCCTGGGCAATCGCTGTTGAACTCGAACAACTGGGCGCCTTTGATCACGCGTTTATAACGCAACATGTTCTGGGCGCAGAAGAATTTATGGCTAAGGCTCGCCAGTTTACGCTGGCAGAGTCAGCTGAGCTTTGCGGGGTATCGAGCGATGATATCCGCGCCTTCGCGACACTCTATCAGCAGACGAATCCGGCGGTGATTTCAATCGGCAACGGTCTTGAACGTAATCAAAATGGCGGCAACGGTATCCGTTCAATATTCGCCCTACCCGCTTTGTGTGGCAAATTTGGCGCAGTCGGTGGCGGCATCATTGGCGGCTCGGGAAACGCTTTTCCAAAAACCAGCGCTAAACTAACCCGGCCCGATTTGATCACTGAGGGCACACGCACACTCAACATTCTTGATATCGGCCGTCATCTTGCTAAACAAGATTTGGACATCCCGCTAAAAGGCTTATTCATCTACAACCATAACCCTGTCATTGTCTCTCCCGATCAAAATACGTTACGTCAAGGTCTTGAGCGTGAAGACGTTTTCGTCGTTGGTTGTGACATCGCCATGACGGACAGCATGAAGTACGCCGATATTGTATTGCCCGCGGCAACGCATTTTGAACACGACGATTTGTTTTGTGCTTATGGCCAGCCCTACCTACAACGGGCGGAAGCGGTTATTCCGCTGGTGGGTGAATCATTACCTAACACTGAGATCTTTAGGCGTTTGGCGGCACGATTCGGTTTCGACGACCCCCTATTCAAGGCCTCGGATAAAACATTAATGGATGACGCTATCGATGGCACGGATGCGCGCTTGAAAGGCTTTATGCCCAGCGAAATCCCTTTGGACAAGGCAATCTCAATGGAAGGCGATGGCACACCAGAAGGTTATACAGACCAGGTGGTCTTGTTCGCAAACCATATGCCGAAGACGCCGTCGGGCAAAATCGAATTGAAATCTAGTTATTTGGCCGAGAAATATGGCGAAGAAATTCCACGCTATAACG
>Ga0307492_10000683_pt1 | contig 14228 bp, 9 predicted proteins | sample SI3LmetaG_FD_202365 | JGI IMG/M metagenome (GOLD analysis project Ga0307492, IMG submission 202365) | Sea-ice brine microbial communities from Beaufort Sea near Barrow, Alaska, United States - SI3L | ecosystem: Environmental > Aquatic > Marine > Coastal | place: USA: Alaska | collected 2017-05-06 | reverse complement strand
ACCCGCGCGGTTATGCTGCGCGCGAGTGGTCGGGGTCCACATGTGTTCACTCCAGCTCGGTCTCGACAACCCGCTGGAATCACATCAAACCCGACCGCTCAACCCCTTTCGAAACGGCCTCTTAGCCGGGAGTTGGGATCGGGAGCAACCAAGGAGTGATTTGTCTGTTTGTCATAGTTATATCGTATCGACATTACGATTGTAATGGTTGAACCACAAGGCCCATAAGCATAGGGCTGATTGCTGCGAAGATAGAAAGCCACGTCGGAGCTTGTCGCGGTTCACCCGTGCTGCGCTCGCATATGTGAAGTCATTCGGTGTTGTGTGCGCTGAGGAAGGATCAACTATGCTGACGAAGACAATCGCTTTGGGATTCACCAGCCTCCTGCTTGCAAGCCCGGCCTGGGCAGCGCCGGACTGGTCGGCGGTCGACCGGGCGATAGGACGAGCGGGGGCAGAACAGGCCGGGGGTGTCCACCGCTACAGCTTTCCGCGTTCGGACCTGAGCGTCACGCTGGACGGGGTGACGATGCTTCTCGGTCCAGATGCCGAGCGCGTCGGAGAGACCGCCCTCCGCCGCATCGCTGGCCAGATCGACCGCGAGGGCGTGCTTCTCCATGAATGTGCGATGCCGGTCCGGGCTGTCCTTGCTGATCCCCAGCAGCACCACGCCGGCCTTGTCGAACCTCGGCTTGAGCGCGGAGAAATCGGTCGCCTCGGTCGTGCAGCCAGGGGTCATGTCCTTGGAATAGAAGAACAGCACCGCGCGCCGGCCGGCGAAGTCGCCGGGGCGCAGGGTGCCGCCGGAAACTGTCTCCAGGGCGATATCGGGCATGGTGTCGCCCACGCCGGGCCGTTCGGTCATGAAGTCGTCTCCAGAGGATCGGAGAAGGCCTTGGCCCACTCGCGGGCGACGCCTTGCCTCGCTTCGCCGAGCGCGCGGAAGAGCGCGGTCATGTCCTCGGTCCCGGTCTGCTGCGCGAGCACCTCCGCCGCCGCACCGCGAGGCACGGCGAGGTCGGGGGCCAGCAGCCGCGCACCCACCAGCACGCGCGTCATCAGCTCGAGATGGCCGATCAGCGACGGCGACACCAGCCCGGAGCCGGCGAGCCGATCGAGCGCCGCCGCCAGATCGGGCGTGAAGGCGGTGCGATCGCGTAGCTGGAGAAAGTGAATCAGGAACTCGAGATCGACGAGCCCGCCGCGCAGCAGCTTGGCGTCGAGCGGTCCCTTGGCCGGCTTGTGCGCGGCCATGTCGGCGCGCATTTTCAGCACATCGGTGCGCAATCGAGCGGTGTCGCGCGGCCCATCAAGCACTTCATCGACGATTGTCTCGACCGCCGCGCGCGCCGCGGGCGAGCCGGTCAGCACCCGCGCGCGGGTCAGCGCCATATGCTCCCAGGTCCAGGCCTCCTCGCGCTGATAGCGGGCGAAGGCGGACAGTCCGACCGCGAGGGGGCCCTTGTCGCCCTGCGGCCGCAGGCGCGTGTCGATCTCGTAGAGCGCGCCTTGCGCAGTCGAAACGCTCAGCGCCGCGCCGAGCCGCTGGGCCAGTCTGTTGAAATACAGCGTCCTACCGAGCGGGCGCGGACCGTCGGATTCCTCGCTTCCCTCGGTGAAGAGATAGATCATGTCGAGATCGGAGGCGTGAGTGAGCGCTCCGCCGCCCAGGCGGCCGAGCCCCAGAACGACCAACTCGCTCCCCTCGGTCCGCCCATGCGCCTGCGCGAACTCCCCCGCCGCCCGCTCCTGCGCGACCAGGATCGCCGCCTCCGCCAGCCGCGACAGACCGGCGGCGATTTCGAGCGGGTCGTGCTCGGCTTCGATGAGCTGCATCCCGAGCGCAAAACGCCTCTCGCCGACCACCACGCGAATGCGATCGAGCGCCTGCTCATACCCGGCCTCGGCTCCATGGCGTCGCATTTCGGCCGCCACCCGATCAACCGGTCCGGGCAGGGCGAAAGCGCTGCGGTCGATCAGCGCATCGAGCCGCTCGGGACGACGCGCCAGCTCGTCGGCCAATGGCGGCGCGAGCGTCAGACAATCGAGCAGCAGATCGAGCAGGCCGGGCCGGGCCTCGAGCAGGCGGAAAATATTGATCGCCGAAGACATGCGCTCGAGCATGGTTTCCCATCGGGCGAGCACTGTCGCAGGGTCGGGCGCCGCTGCGAAGGCGGCGAGCAGGCGCGGTTTCACCGCCTCGAAGGCGCCGATTGCGGCTTCGCTCCGGAGCGCGCGATAGCGTCCATCGACCCAACCTGCGGCGCGCTCTGCCATAGCAGGTGGAATTGCATTCGCTATTGCGCCCGATGGAGCCTCGCCCGCGCCGAGCATCGCATCGTAGCGCGCAGCGACAGCGCCGCAGATCTCGCGCAGCTCGGCGATCAGCATCTCGCCGTCCGCCAGACCATCGAGCCGCGCGACTCCGTCGAGCGCTTCGCCTGCGGGAAGCGAATGCGTCTGCTGGTCGGCGACCATCTGGAGGCGATGCTCGACCACGCGCAGCCGGTCGTAGCCTTCGCCCATCTCCTGTGCGTCGCCGGCCCCGATCACTCCCGCCGCGGCCAGCGCGTCGAGCGCGGCGCGCGTGCCGCGAGGGCGCAGCGAAGGATCGCGTCCGCCGTGAATGAGCTGATGGGTCTGCGCGTAGAATTCGATCTCGCGGATGCCGCCGCGGCCCTGCTTGACGTTGAAGCCGGGGCCGGGCTCGCGCGGGCCCGCGTAACGGTCGCGGATACGCAGCGAGAGTCGGCGGACCTCCTCGATGGCGCCGAAATCGAGGCTCCGCCGCCACACGAAGGGCCGGATCGCATCGAGGAAGCTTTCGGCGGCCGGGATATCGCCGGCGCAGGCGCGCGCGCGGATGAAGGCGGCCCGCTCCCACGCCAGCGCCGAGCTTTCGTAATGCGTGGTCGCCGCATTGACCGAGATCGCGAGTGGACTGACCTCGGACGCAGGGCGCAGCCGCAGATCGACGCGAAAGACGTAGCCCTCGCTGGTTACTTCGCTCAGCAGCCGCACGATCTCGCGGGCATAACGCTGCGCCGATTGCGCGGGCTCGTCGCGTTCGCGGCGCGGCAGGCGCTCCGGATCGTAAAGCAGGATCGGGTCGATATCCGAGCTGTAGTTGAGCTCGCCAGCCCCATGCTTGCCCAGCGCCACCGCGAAGAAACCGGCGGGCTCGGCATCCGGAATCCGCGTGCGGATCGCGGCGGTGACGGCGGCATCGAGCGCGCGGTCGGCGAAGGCGCTCAGTTCCTCCATTACGCGCGTCAGCGGGAAGGCGCCCGCCAGATCGCCGATCGCGAGCGCCAGCGCCAGCGCGCGCCGTTCGTGGCGCAGGGCCACGCCGGTGTCAGTCACGCCATCGCCCGCGCGCTTCGCAGCCGCAAGCGCCGTCTCGCCTTCGCCAGCCTCGATCAACTCGCGCAAGGCGGCGTCTCGCGCCAGCAGATTGGCAAGGAAGGGCGCGTTCGCCCGCGCCCGCTCGATCGCCCCCTGCCAGTCCGCTGTCATGGCCCGCGTCCTGCCCGCGGGCTCCATGGCTTGCAAGCCGCCTTGCCGGCTCGGGAACGGTCTGCAAGGGCGGGTGGAAATAGAGCAATAACAGGGAACCGGATGCCATGACCTTTTCGAACCGCCTTCGCCCCGCCGTACTCGCACTGACCAGCGTCCTGGCGCTGTCCGCCTGCGCCACCACCATGGAGGAGCGCACCGCGCCGCCGGCAGCCGCGCTTTCGATTCCCGAGGTCGCGCCCGGTCAGCTCTCCGAGGCGAGCATGAAGGAGATGACGCGCGTCCTCGCCTCCGACGCCTTCGAAGGGCGCGCGCCGGGCACTCCGGGCGAAGAGAAGACCGTCGCCTACATCATCGATCGCTTCAAGGCGGCCGGTCTCAAGCCGGGTAACAACGGCAGCTGGGTGCAAAACGTGCCCCTGGTCGAGATCACCGGCAAGGGCCACGCGCCGCTGACCATCAAAAGCCGAAGCGGCGCCCCCATCGACCTTGCCTTCTCGAAGGATTGGGTCGGCGTCACTTATCGCGAGGATGCCGCCACCCGGTTGGCCGACAGCGAGTTGGTCTTCGTCGGCTACGGCGTGGTTGCGCCCGAAAAGGGCTGGAACGACTACGCGGGCGTGGACATGCGCGGGAAAACCGCGGTGATCCTGGTCAACGATCCCGATTTCGGTGCGGCAAACGAAACCGGGCTCTTCAACGGCAAGGCGATGACCTATTACGGGCGCTGGACCTATAAATACGAGGAAGCCGCGCGCCAGGGCGCGGCGGCCGCGATCGTCATCCACGACACCGCGCCCGCGTCCTATGGCTGGAACGTGGTCGAATCGAGCTGGACCGGCCCGCAGGCCTATGCGCGGGCGGGCGCCAACCCGCCCCCGACCACGCAAGTCAACGGCTGGGTACGGAAGCCCGTCGCGGAGAAAATCCTCGCCGCCGCGGGGCAGAATCTCGAGGTGCTGACCGCCCGGGCCCGCCAGCAGGGCTTCCGCGCGGTGCCGCTGGGGCTCACCGCTTCGACCAGCTTCAGGAACGACATCCGCGAATTCGCCTCGAAGAACGTGATCGGGATCCTGCCCGGCCGCTCCGCACCCGACGAATATGTCCTCCACACGGCGCATTGGGACCATCTCGGCCGCTGCACTCCGGCGCCCGACGGCGACAACATCTGCAACGGCGCGGTCGACAACGCCACCGGCACCGCCGCGCTGGCGGCGCTGGGCGAGGCGCATGCGAAGGCCGGGCCTGCTCGGCGCTCCCTCGTTTTTCTGGCCGTAACGGGCGAAGAATCGGGCCTGCTGGGCGCGAAATACTACGCCGAGAATCCCGTTTTCCCGCTCAACTACACCGTGGGCGGCATCAATATGGACGCCTTCCTGGTCGCGGGGCCGTCGAAGGACGTCACCGTGGTGGGGCCGGGCAAGAGCGAGCTCGACGCCTTCCTCGCCGCCGCACTGCGCGCCGATGGCAGGTACATCGTCCCCGACCCGAGCAGCGAGGCGGGCTATTACTACCGCTCGGACCATTTCGCCTTCGCCAAGCTGGGCGTGCCGATGCTCTATGTCGACGGCGGCGAGGATCTGGTGAACGGCGGCCGCGCGGCAGGCGAGAAGCTGGCGGCGGAATACCGCGCCAACCGCTATCACGGTCCGCAGGACGAATACGATCCGAACTGGAACTGGGCCGGGGTGATGCAGGACCTCCCGCTGTTCTACCGCATCGGCCGCAGCCTGGCGCAATCGACCGCCTGGCCCGGCTGGATGCCCGGCGACGAGTTCCGCGCCGTCCGCGAACAGGACTGCGCGAAGGCCGGCGCGGGTTGCTGACGAACGCGCCGCTCGCATGACGTGGCGCATGCCGCCCGAATGGGCGCCGCAGGACTGGCTGTGGATCGGCTTCCCGCACGATGCGCGGGAGTGGCCCGAGGTGCTGGGCCGTGCCCAGGAACAGATCGCGGCTTTCGCCAATGCCGTCGCCGAGAGCGGGCAGGCGGTGCGGCTGTTGGTGCGCGATGCCGCCAACGAGGATCGGGCGCGGGCGCTGGTCTCCGGCGCGGTGACGTTGGAGCGCCGCGAATACGGGGACGTCTGGCTGCGCGACACCGGGCCGCTGGTGCTCGCGGATGGCGCGAATGGGCGCGCCGCGCGGCGCTTCGGCTTCAACGGCTGGGGCGGGAAATATCCGATGGAGGGCGACCGCACCGTCGGAGCGGAGCTGGCGCGCGATGCCGGGCTGGATCTCGAAAGCCACGACTGGATTTTGGAAGGCGGGGCGATCGACGGCGACGGCGCGGGGCTCGTCGTCACCACCGAGCAGTGCCTGCTCAACCCCAACCGTAATCCCGCGCTCTCGCGCGAGGAGATCGAGGCTCGGCTCTTATCCGACCTGGGTTTTGAGCGTGTGCTGTGGCTCGGCGACGGGCTCGTGAACGACCACACCGACGGCCATGTCGACAACCTCGCCCGCTTCGTGGGCCCGAACCGGCTGGCGCTGCCGGGCGCCACCGGCGCGGACGATCCAAACGCCGCCGTCTACGAGGACGCCAGGCGTCGCGCCGAAGCTTTCGGGGTCGAGGTCGCCGAAATCCCCTCGCCCGGGCCGATCACGCGCGGAGAAACCGTCGAGCCCGCGAGCTACGCCAATTTCGCGATCACGACCCATCTGGTGGTCGTCCCGACCTTCGGCAGCCCGTACGACGCGGAAGGCGTCGCGGCCATCGCCGCGCTGTTCCCGGACCGCGCGACCATCGGTCTCCCGGCGGACGCGGTGCTGGCCGGCGGCGGCGGATTCCACTGCGCCAGCCAGCAGATGCCATCCGCAGGCTGGCGGACTTAACGCTTCGTTAGGGTCCGGGCGCGCACATTCCCCGCATGGCCCGCGCAATCGCTCTCGCCCGCACCCGGCTTGCTCCGCTTCCCGCGCTCGAGATCGCGCGCGCGCTAATCGTGTCGGGCTGCGGCCTGGCGCTGGTGCTTGCCGGCCCACACCTTCCCTTCTAACCAATCAACTCCGTTCGCATCGAGCGAAGTCGAGATGCCACGCGTGGTGTCTCGACTTCGCTCGACACGAACGGGACTTGGTTACATGCGACGCAAGTCGGGCGGGGTCGCTTCGGCCTTGAGGTGTGCGATAGCCGCTTCGAGCGAAATTACCCGTTGCGCCTGCTCGCCGAGCGTGCGCAGCGCGACCGTGCCCTCCTCCGCCTCGCGCATGCCGACCACCAGCAGCTGCGGAACCTTGGCGAGCGAGTGCTCGCGCACCTTGTAGTTGATCTTCTCGTTGCGCAGGTCGGTTTCGACCCGGATGCCCGCCGCTTGCAGTCTCGATGCAACCTCGCGAGCATAGTCGTCGGCATCCGACACGATCGTCGCCACCACCGCCTGCGTCGGGGCGAGCCAGGCGGGCAGCCGGCCGGCGAAATGCTCGATCAATATGCCGATGAAGCGCTCGTATGAGCCGAAGATCGCGCGGTGGAGCATCACCGGACGGTGCTTCTCCCCGTCCTCGCCGACATAGCTGGCGTCGAGCCGCTCGGGCAGCACGCGGTCGGACTGGATCGTGCCGACCTGCCAGGTGCGCCCGATCGCGTCGGTCAGGTGCCATTCTAGCTTGGGCGCATAGAACGCGCCCTCGCCCGGCAGTTCCTCCCAGCCGTATTCCGGCGTCGCCATGCCGGCGTCGATCACCGCCTGGCGCAGCTCGGACTCGGCCTTGTCCCAATCCTCGTCCGAGCCGTAGCGCTGCTCCGGCCGGAGCGCGAGCTTGACCGCATAGGTGAAGCCGAAGTCGCGGTAGATGTGGTCCGCGAGCTCGCAAAAGGCGCGCGTCTCGGCGACGATCTGGTCCTCGCGGCAGAAGATATGCGCGTCGTCCTGCGTGAACTGGCGCACGCGCATGAGGCCGTGCAGCGCGCCATGCGGCTCGTTGCGGTGGCAGCAGCCGTTCTCGTAGAGCCGCAACGGCAGGTCGCGGTAGCTCTTGAGGCCCTGGCGGAAGATCAGCACATGCGCCGGGCAGTTCATCGGCTTCAGCGCCATCCAGTCGGCGTCCTTGGACACGAGGTCGCCCTCGTCCTCGGTATTCGGCGCCTCGTCGGGGATCACGAACATGTTTTCGCGGTATTTGCCCCAGTGGCCCGACTGCTCCCACTGGCGCGCGTCCATCAGCTGCGGGGTCTTCACCTCCCGATAGCCCGCGCCGTCGATGGCGCGCCGCATATAGGCCTCCAGCTCGCGCCAGATCTTGTAGCCCCGCGGGTGCCAGAACACGCTGCCATGCGCCTCTTCCTGCAAGTGGAACAGGTCCATCTCGCGGCCGAGCTTGCGATGGTCGCGCTTGGCGGCCTCCTCCAGCCGGTGGAGATGCGCGTCGAGCTGCTTCTTGTTGAGCCAGCCGGTACCGTAGATGCGCGTGAGCTGCGCATTCTTCTGGTCGCCGCGCCAATAGGCGCCCGCGACCCGCATCAGCTTGAACGCCTGCGGATCGAGCTTGCCGGTGGAGGGCAAGTGTGGGCCGCGGCACATGTCTAGCCAGGAGTCTTCAGAGTCCTTTGGGCCCGAGCGATAGACCGTCAGCTCCTCGCCTTCGGGCAGCTCGGCCGCCCATTCGGCCTTGAAGCTCTCGCCCTCGGCCCGCCACTTGTCGATCAGTTGCTGGCGGCTCCACACCTCGCGCGTCAGCGGCTTGTCGGCGCGGATGATGTCGCGCATCCGTTCCTCGATCGCGGGCAGGTCGTCGAGCGTGAAGGGGCCATGGCTCGCGGGCGCCATCACGTCATAGTAGAAGCCGTCCTCGGTGGCGGGGCCGAAGGTGATCTGCGTGCCCGGCCACAGCGCCTGCACCGCTTCGGCCAGGACGTGGGCGTAGTCGTGCCGCGCCAGTTCCAGCGCGTCGGCCTCGTCGCGGCTGGTCACCAGCGCGAGGCTGGCGTCGCCTTCTAACGCCCGGTTGAGGTCGCGCAGTTCGCCGTCCACTCGCGCGGCCAATGCGGCCTTTGCGAGCCCAGGACCGATCGCCGCGGCGATATCGGCAGGGGTGCTGCCGGGCGGCACCTCGCGCACCGAACCGTCGGGCAGGCTGATCTTCAGAAGTTGCGTCATCGTCTCGCGTCCAAAATTCGTCGCGGCGCCATTGCACAGGAGCGCGGGCGGCGCAAAGCGCGGCGTCGGAGAAGCCGATGACGGGAGGAACGCCGCGCCGCCCGTCATGCCCGGGCGGCGGCGGCGGCGGCTAGCGCGCGACCGTCCGCCCCCGGGCGAAGCCGGTAGTGGTGGTAGTCAGGGTCGGCGTCTTGGCCATGCGCGCGAGATAGCGCCGCCGGCGCGCTTCATCAACCCGTGAGCACGCGGCGGCCCGGCAGGGTGGTGACGCGGTGCGTGCCGGCGAGCGACGCATCCTTCTGCCGGACATTGCGGAGAAAGCGATATTCGCACGTCGCCGCGCCGGGCGTCAGCTCGACCGCCATATAGCCGCGCCGCGACGCATCGGAGAATCCGAGCGCCGGGTTCGTCTCGCGCAGCGCCTTGGCTATGCGCTCGGGCGCGATCCGGGGAAACGCGCTTTCGTAACCGGGCGAGGTGACCGATTGTCCGCCGAACTCCACGCCGGCGGGCTGGCCGCCCCGCGCAAGGTCGAAGGCCCACGCGTTGTGCGTATCGCCCGCCAGCGAGATCAGGTTCGCCTCCGCCGCCTGGGCCGCCGCGAACACCCGCTCGCGCGCCGCCGGGTAGCCGTCCCAGGCGTCCATGTTCATCGGCAGCCCGGCGCGGCTCGCGGCGGCGCCGTTCGCGATCCGCGCCCTGACGTAATCGGGCAAATCGTTCGTCGCCCACTCCAGCACTTCGGGCGGCGTGCGGGTGGCGCCCATCAGGACCTGCTGGACCAGCACCTGCCAGACCTTTCCGGCACGCCGCGAACCCTTGAGGCCGTCCGCCAACCAGGCCTGCTGATCCGCGCCGATCATGGCGCGCGAAGGATCGCGCCAGGCGCCGTCGCGGAAGGCCGCGAGCGCCGCCTCCGCCTCGCCCGGCGCGGTCTTGCCCGCGAGGAGCCGGCCGATGTTGAATTGCTCGGCGCGCGCGGTCAGCCGCGTCTCGAGACGGAACAGCGTGGCGAGATCGCCGATCTCGTAGCACGCCCAATCCTGGTCCGAGACCGGCATCCATTCGCGGCGCGCGCGCTCCGCCGCCGCCTTGCGCGCGGACCACGGCCCCTCGGCGCCGGGTTGATGATTTTCGGCTCCGCCCTGCCACGCGTCGTTGGCGTATTCGTGATCGTCCCCCACCGCGATCATCGGGAACAGCTGGTGGAGGCGGCGCAAGTCCGGATCGCGGCGGTATTGCGCGAAGCGCGCGCGGTAATCGGCGAGCGCCACGATCTCGTGCGCGGGCTCGACACGCCGCCCCGCCAGCACCTGCTTCCCGCTCGGATAGGTGCCCGAACCGTATTCGTAGAAATAGTCGCCGAGATGGAGTACGCAGTCGAACTGGTCCGCCGCGGCGGCATGGGCATAGGCGTTGAACCAGCCGAAGCCGATGTTCGAGCAGCTGAACACCGCCATCCGGAAGCGGTCGGTTTGGCCCCGTGGCAGGGTCCTGGTGCGCCCGACATCGGAGATCGTGCCGCCGGGGGCGATGAAACGATAGTAATACCATCGCCCCGGCGCGAGCCCGCGCGCGAGAGGCTTGGCGCAAAAATCGCGGTCGGGCGAGGCGGCGACCTCGCCCCCTGCCACCGGCCTGGCGAATTCGAGCGTCTCGGCCACCTCCCAGCGCAGCGTCGTTTCGGCCTCCGCGACAAAGCGTGTCCACAACAGCACGGAACTGGCCGCAGGCTCGCCGCTGGCGACGCCCGAGGTGAACCCCGGGCTCGCAAGCTGCGCCGAAAGCGGGGCCGCGGCGAACCCCGCGCCGAGAAGTCCGCCCCGTATCAGCGCGCGCCGGTCCAGCAGCGGCAGTGGCGCGGCGGCGGGCGGTTCGGTTTCGATCATGCAGGCGGTCTCCCCCGGAGTCCGATCTAACCGCGATCGCGCTGCAATTCCATGACGGCGCTTGCGTTTTGCCGTCCACGTCCGACATGGCGGCGTATGGACGCCCGGACGCAATTCCACACCATGCCCGACGGCCGCCGGATCGCCTTCCGGCACAATGCCGGCCGCGGCCCCGCGCTGGTGTTCCTGCCGGGTTACATGTCCGACATGGCGGGCGGCAAGGCGAGCGCGCTGTTCGCCTGGGCGGAGCGGGAAGGACGCGCCTGCCTGCTGCTCGACTATTCGGGCTGCGGCGAAAGCGGCGGCGACTTCGCGGAGGGCACGCTGACGCGCTGGCGCGACGAGGTGGCGGCGCTCGTCGAAGCCCGGACCGAGGGGCCTGTGCTCCTGATCGGCAGTTCGATGGGAGGGTGGCTGATGCTGCTCGTGGCCGAGGCCCTGAACGATGCCGGGCGCGCGCGGGTCGCGGGCCTGGTCGGCATCGCCGTCGCGCCCGATTTCACCGATTGGGGGCGCACCGCCGAGGAGAAGGCGCGCCTGGCGGCGGGCGAAACCGTCTTCGACCCCAATCCTTACGGTGCCGAGCCGACGCCGATGCACCCGGGCTTCTTCGCCGACGGACAGGCGCTGCTGCGGCTGGACAGCGAAGTCGCCATCGATTGCCCGGTTCGGCTGATCCACGGCCAGCGCGACGGGGATGTCCCGCCCGCCATCGGCCTGCGCCTCGCCGAGCGCTTGCGTTCGGACGACATACAGGTGACGCTGGTCAAGGACGGCGACCATCGCCTCTCGCGCCCGCAGGACATCGCCCTGCTGCTGCGCGCCGTCGCCGAACTGGCCGGAGATTGACCCGCATGTCGCTGCTGCTTCCCCTCACGCTCATGTCGATGCAGGTCGGCGTCGATCCACGCGGCGGACAGGTGCCCGGCGTGCCCGAGGAGCTGCGCGACCGGCCGCCGCGCGGCGCGGCGCCCTCGGCTCGCTCCGTGACCCGCCCGGCGATCGAGGTGTGCCTCGCCACGGCGCGGAGCGAACCGGCCAAGGCGCGCGCGCTGGCCGAGGAATGGGTCGCGCGCACCACCGGGGCGCAGCGCGCCACCGGCCGCCACTGCCTGGGGGTCGCCGCCGGCAATGGCGGCGATTGGGCGACGGCCGGGGCAGCTTTCCTCGCCGCGCGCGAGGAGGCGAGCGAGCCCCGCTTCCGCGCGCGCATGGGCGCGCTCGCGGGCTCGGCGCTCCTTGCGCAGGACAAACCCGCCGAGGCGCTCGCCGTGCTCGATTCTGCCCGGGCCGAGGCTGCCGCCGAGGCCCAGCTCGGCGGCGAGATCGCGCAGGAGCGCGCGGTGGCTCTGGTCGCGCTGAAACGCGAACCGGAAGCGGGGATGGCGCTTGCGGAGGCGCGACGGCTGGGTCCCGACGATGCCAATGCCTGGCTGCTGTCCGCCACGCTGGCGCGGCGGCAAGGCGATCTCGCCACCGCCCAGCAGCAGATCGAGCGCGCCGCCGCCCTCGATCCGCGCGATCCCGCGGTTGGCCTGGAAGCGGGCGTAGTCGCGGCGCTGAGCGGGAACGACGCCGCGGCGCGCAAGAGTTTCGAATCGGTGATCGCGGCCGCTCCCGACAGCGAGCAGGCGGCCACCGCGCGGGCCTATCTGGCCCAGTTGAAGCCGTGACCGCATTCTCCGTCCTCGACCTCGTCCCGGTGCGCGAGGGCGGCACGCTCGAGGACGCCTTCGCCGCCGCCACCAGCCTCGCCCGTGCCGCCGAGGCGGCGGACTGCAAGCGGTTCTGGGTCGCCGAGCACCACGCCATGGACGGCATCGCCGGCGGCGCGACCGCGGTGGTGCTGGCGCATCTCGGCAACGCCACCGCCACGATCCGCATCGGCTCGGGCGGGATCATGCTGCCCAACCATACCCCGTTCCAGATCGCCGAGCAGTTCGGCACGCTCGCCGCGCTGTTTCCGGGCCGCGTCGATCTCGGGCTCGGCCGCGCGCCGGGCGCCGGTCCCGAGCTCCAGCGGGCGCTGCGCAAGGACCTCCATCGCGCCGCGGAGATGTTCCCGCAGGATGTGGTCGAACTGCGCGCGCTGCTGACCGGCGAGCCCGAGCCGGCGATCCGCGCGACACCCGGCTACGGCGCCGATGTCGAACTGTGGATGCTCGGCTCGAGCCTGTTCGGCGCCTCTCTGGCGGCGCGGCTCGGCCTGCCCTACGCCTTTGCGAGCCATTTCGCGCCCGACCATCTCGACGGCGCGCTGGCGCTCTACCGCCGCGATTTCCAGCCCTCCGCCGCCTGCCGTCGCCCACACGTCATGGTGGCAATGAACCTGTTCGCCGCCGACACAAGCGAGGAGGCCGAATACCTCGCCAGCTCGCAGCTCCAGGCCTTCGTGCGGCTGCGCACCGGCCAGCCGGGCAAGCTGCCGCCGCCCATCGCCAACTATCGCGACACGCTGCCGCCGCGGGCGGGCGCGATGCTGGAGCACATCGGTCAGGCGAGCGCCATCGGCACGCCTGCCGAAGCGGCCAGGCAGGTCCGCGCCTTCATCGCCCGCACCGGCGCCGACGAGGTGATTTTCGCCGGGCCCACCTTCGATCCCGCGCTGCGCGAACGCGCGCTTGCGCGGACGATGGCCGTGCTTGCGGACGAGGCCCCACTCTCCTAACGCGCCCCGCAGAGAGAGCTGGCGCTGGGCGCCGTTAGAGGAGCGCGCGGATCCCCCTCCGGCGGGCCGCCGAAAATGTTTTCATGGCTGCACGAGACGACGCCGATTCCCGGGCCGACCTGCCCGCCAAGCTGGTCAAGGCATTGGCCGGGCACATGCGCGCATCGCTCCTTCCCGGGGAAACCGCGCTCGACAAGGCCGAACTCGATGCGGCGGCGCGCTTCGCTCTCGAAACGGCCATGCAACGGGGTCGCGAGGCGAGTCTGGCGGTCGAATCGGTGACCGCGCCGCGGCGCATGCTGCGCGTCGCCATCGTCAACCCGGATATGCCGTTCCTGGTCGATTCGGCCGCCGCCGCGATTGCCGGCCAAGGCCTGGCGATCGACACGCTGCTGCACCCCGTCGTGCCCGTCGAGCGCCGCGCGGATGGCATGCTGACAGCGATTCCCGCCGGCGATCCGGCGAGCGCCAGCTATGATTCGCTGATCTACATCGAAACCGAGCGCGTCGATGCGGTGGGGCGCAAGCAGCTGCGCGAAACCCTGCGCGCGTCCATGGCCGACGTCCAGGCAGCGGTTGCCGACTGGGCCAGGCTGCGGACCGCGATGCAGGCCGATGCCGCCGCGATCGAAGCCGCCGACGCCGAAAGCGCCGCCCTGCTGCGCTGGCTCGACGAGGGGATGTTGACCCAGCTCGGCCATCTCGTCCGGCACCGCGACGGAACGCAGAGCGAGCAGCTTGGGATCTGCCGCAAGGGCCGCGACCCGGTTCTCGCCGATGCCTCGTTCGAACGCGCGTTCGAATGGTTCGAGCAGCGCGGCCACGCCCGCGAGCTGCTGATCGTCAAGTCCAACCACCTTTCGCGCGTACACCGCCGCGTGCCGCTCGACCTGCTGCTGGTGCCCAGGCGCGAAGTGGGGCGGGAGAACGGCAGGATCGTCGCGCTGTCGCTTCACGCCGGAGTCTGGACCAGCGCCGGCCTGGCCGCCGCGCCGCGCAACGTGCCGCGGCTGCGCGCCGAGCTCGACAGGGTCATGCGCCGGCTCGACTTCGACG
>Ga0307492_10000681_pt1 | contig 14253 bp, 14 predicted proteins | sample SI3LmetaG_FD_202365 | JGI IMG/M metagenome (GOLD analysis project Ga0307492, IMG submission 202365) | Sea-ice brine microbial communities from Beaufort Sea near Barrow, Alaska, United States - SI3L | ecosystem: Environmental > Aquatic > Marine > Coastal | place: USA: Alaska | collected 2017-05-06 | reverse complement strand
TTACTGATAAACTCTTCTTTGTGTTTCTTTGATAACTCATAAGCTAGTGGGAAAAAGCCTTCGTCACTATTTTCAATTCGCTTAACAATTCTTCCTGAAAAAGTTTTATCAAGTTCTTGAGTCTGCTCATGTAAATCCTTTAACGTTTCTGAATGTTCAGTAATGGAATAAGTTTTATCTAGCATTTTAGCGAAAGGCTTCATCTTATCTAACATATTAGTGGTTAGCTCTTTCAGACAAATAGAACTATTTTGAACCGATAAACATAAATCAGGATGACGACCGTTTAATACAACTCTATCGAAATTAGCCGTATTCTCGCCCTTTTCTCTAGAAGTTATGGGCTCAGAGTTAGCGAATAAACAAGTTAATAATAGTGTATCAATGAAGGCTATCTGGCTAGAGTCTAAACCGATTGGTGAAAATGGGTTAATATCCAACGCCCTTACTTCAATATACTCGATACCGTGAAGCTTAAGCGCTTTAGTAGGACGTTCACCTGACTTAGCAACTCGTTTTGGACGAATACTGCCATAAAATTCATTTTCTATTTGCAAGATATTGGCATTTAATTGCTGGTATTCACCGTCGCGAATGACACCTAACGAACGATAATAAGGATCTTCAGTTCTGATAGCCTTTTCGAGCGCGGTTATATAAGACGGCAAACTGTTATAACCTACGTTAAGTTGACTTTGAACTTTATTTTGATAACCTAAATCACTCATTCTTAATGATGTTGAGTATTTTCCATAGCGAGTTCCCGGCACTAATTCATCTAAATCAATATTTTTTCCTTGAATAAAACTTTCGCACAAAGCAGGCGACGCCCCATAAAATAGTGGAATCAGCCAAGAATAACGTAAATAATTTCTAATCATGCCCATGTATTTTTCTGAAATAAAATCTTTCAACTCAAGTTCAGAGCCTTCTTTATCAAAATAGGCCTTCCAGAAATCCATCGGTAGTGAAAAATTGTAATGTACTCCGGCAATCGTTTGCATAAATCGCCCATAACGCTCACCTAAGCCTAAACGATAAATTTCTTTCATTTGACCGCTATTAGATGGACCGTATCGAGCGATGGGAATATCTTCTTCCCCACCGATAATACACGGCATACTCATCCCCCATAAAACTTCATCACCTAGGAATTGATAAGCAAACTGGTGCAATTCATACATTGTTTCTAATGGCGCATTTCGATCCGTTGATGGAGGTGTAATAAATTCTGGAAGAGCTTCCGAATAATCGGTAGTAATGTACGGATTAGTTAAAGTTGAACCCAACTCTTGCGGATGAGGTGATTTTGAAAGGTAACCATCTGCTTGAATTCGAAGACTTTCTTTTTCTAAACCCCGCTGAATCCCACATAGGTGAGACGATAAATCAGTCGCCAAAGATAGGTTATTGATCTCTAATGGTTGCATTTAATAACGTCCTTTATAAATTGGGAGTCCAAATTGTGCTTTTAATACCAATTAAGCGTTCTAAAAGTTTAGTCACTTTGTATTATCAATTAGGAATACTGGTCACTTTTGTACTAAAATTCAAGCATTTACTCTAAATTAATAGATATTTTTGTAACCGGTCCGTTACAGCATATTTCCATATTTCCATATTTCTCGACCATAATAAATTAAAGACTTTCTAGCCAAGCACTCAATTCATTAATTGTGAATATCCAACCTAACTCATTATTATTTAACTTCAAAACTGGTATTCGAATCCCATAACGTTCTATCATATGATCGTCATTTGCAATTTCTATTAATTGTAATTCAAACTGCTTGGCAAATACTGGCTTTGTGTTTAACAAATAGTGAAACATTTGAAAAGCTTCATCACACAAATGACAACTCGACGTTGTCATTAGTTTGATTGTCCTTTTATTTATTATGTTTTTCTTATCCATTTTTAGCTTAATCATTCTTAATTTCGCTTTCTTTAAAGTTTCCTAATTTTTCGTGATTTTCCAACAGCGATGTAAAGGACGTCTGAAAAAATCCATTGATGTTGTCTGTTTAGTTATTTCACTTACTGAAACTTTATCATTAGCCGATTCTTCATATATATCAGTATTAAACTCCATTTTAAATTGTTTGAAATTATTAGAAAAATAGAGCGTACCATTGCTTTCCAATAGCTGTATACATTGATTGAGCAAGAGAACATGGTCGCTTTGTATATCAAAATGGTCTTCCATTTTTTTAGAATTTGAAAAAGTAGGTGGATCTAAAAAAATGACATCATATTTCAAGTTCGACTCTACTGCTTCTTTTATCCAGAGTAAGGTATCATCTCGTATCAGTTCATTTTTATTTAATGACAAGCCATTTAATTCAAAATTATCTTTAGCCCAGTTAAGATATGTATTCGATAAATCAACACTCGTTGTCTTTTTTGCGCCTTCGCTTGCCGCATAAACAGATACGGATGCCGTATAACAAAAAAGGTTTAAAAATGACTTTCCAGTACATTCTTTAGCGATTATTTGACGAATATTTCTATGATCAATAAATAAACCAGTGTCTAAATAATCTTTTAAATTAACTTTGAATTTCCTACCCGACTCTATAACGTTAAAGTCATCTTTTTGTATTTCCTTTCCAGTTTCATCAAGTCCTCTATCTTCACTGGGTCTTTTAACCTGTCGCTCGTATTGCCAATCACCTTTTTGTTGTCGTCTTTGTTTTATATAAACAGATGACATTGGCAATTCAAAAACACCAGCAACAACTCGGTGAAGATCTTTAATTCGCCTTATTGCTATTTTTTCATCAACCGTTTTTGGCGCTCGATACTCTTGAATATGAACACGGTCTTGATAAACATCAATAGCAGCGTTGTACTCTGGTAGATCAGCGTCATAAACTCGATAACAACTTAACTCATTTTTCTTTAAAAAACTTTTCAGTTTTTTTCTGTTTTTTTCTATTCTATTATTTAATTGAAGAGCCGCATCTGACAATCTATCTTTGTAACTCTCATTCGAATCATCTGAAATTGTTTTTTTCTTTAAATAGTTTGTTTGATTAAGTTCAAGATTTAGTAGCTCACATGCAATACTACCGTTATTAAATTTATAGATTTTTTTGGCTCTGATTCCTAAAGAGTGTCCAAATACTTTATCAGGACTGAGAACAGAAGCATCCCAACCTGAAAATTGTGCTTTAAATAATTCACCGAGTTCACTATAGAGCTTTTTAACTTCATCAAAATCACCGAGCCTTTCGCTATAAGGCGGATTAACGATAACCAAACCACTACTAGGTAACTCTATTTGGTTAACTTGGTCGATCCCCGCAATATTAACCTTTATGTTTTTCGATAAATCATAATGATGTAGCATTTCAAAATTGGACTGAGCAACTGATATAACCTTAGGATTTGAATCACTTCCTATGATATTCAAGCTTTCTTTGTTTGTATTATCATCAAAACGTTTTTGTGCCTTTTCAACAGTCTGTTGCCAAAGGTTTTTATTAAATTGATTCCATCCAAAAATACCTAAATATTCACGATAAGTTCCCGGTGCTATATCGAGAGCCATCATTGCAGCTTCAATTAAAAATGTTCCTGAACCACACATTGGGTCGTATAAGTTTAATTTTTTATCTTCGTCCTGAATCGGTTTTTCAAGATCGCGACAACGTTTTAACCAACCGGCTCTAATCAGTAATGCTGAAGCCAAGTTTTCTTTGATTGGGGCGGCTCCGCCTTGCTCTCGATAGCCTCGATGATGTAATCCGATCCCAGCTAAATCGATTGATAGAGTCACTTGATTTTGTCTAATTCGACATTGTAAAACCACGTCAGGTTTATCAAATTCGACATCTGGTCTCTTTTCATCCATATCCGTGTAATGATCAACGATTGCATCCTTTACTCTTTGGGAAATGAACTGTGTATGCGAAAGCTCAGATCTGAAACTCTGTGAGTGAATAACAAAGCTAGACTTACTTTTTATATGTTGAGACCAATCAATGATAGAAACTTCGTCATATAAACTTTTTTCATCCTTGGCTTCAAACTTTGCAACGGGATAAAGTACACGACTCGCTACTCGGCTCCACATTAAAATATCGTAAAGTATTGGCCACTCAGCATCGAAATTGACTAAAGAGAGTCCCTCTTTGACATTATCAGCACCTAAATCTTTTAATTCATCGACTAAAAGATACTCTAAACTTGTGGCACAAGTTGCAAAAAATTGTGGCATATTAATTTCCTTTAAGTCCGATTACTTTCAGTGTTTTTGCGATTGAACCAATTAACCCTGGACCTTGAAAAATAAATCCTGAATAAATCTGCACGAGTGTTGCACCCGCCTCTATTTTTAATTTTGCTTTATTTGCATTATCGATACCGCCAACACCAATAATAGGAAAAGCACCATTAATTTTCTTGGATAACTTTTTGACAACCTCAGTACTTGCATTAAAAAGAGGCGCGCCACTTAAGCCACCTTGCTCATTTGCGTGATGCAAATCTTCAACACCATCCCTAGACATTGTAGTATTAGTCGCAATCAATCCATCTATATCATGTTTAATAAAGGTTTTTACTAAGCTATCAATTTCTTCATCGTTTAGATCCGGAGCTATTTTTATTAAAATAGGCTTTTTTATCGAGTACTCTTCAGTTAACGCCTTTTGCTTTAATTTGACGGCAAAGAGCAATTCTTCAAGTGCTTCACCAAATTGAAGCTGTCTTAAATTAGCGGTGTTCGGAGAAGAGATGTTAACGGTTATATAGCTTGCATAAGGGTAGACTTTTTCAAGACATATTAAGTAATCTTGAGTCGCTTCTGCGACGGGCGTATCGAAGTTCTTGCCAATATTAATTCCTAAGATTCCCTTAAATTTCGCCTTTTTAACATTCTCAATTAGATTATCGACACCTAAATTATTAAAGCCAAATCGATTAATTAAACCTTGAGCTTTAGGCAAACGAAATAATCTTGGTTTTGCATTCCCTGGTTGTGCTCTCGGAGTGACCGTACCAACCTCTATATGACCAAATCCCATTGCTGCAAAGGCGTCAATGCAACAGCCGTCTTTATCCAAGCCAGCGGCAAGTCCTATTCTATTTGGGAAAGTTAGTCCGAAACATTCAACAGAATCGTCTACTTTCGATTGTGAAATAAGTGATTGCAATGGTGTGTTTTGGATTTTTGCGAGCCAATGTAGAGTAAGATCGTGTATTTTTTCAGCATCTAATTGAAACAAGAAGGATCTTGCTATTGGATAAAACAGTTTTAACATTCGATAAGTGCTATTTGTCAATTTTGCGGATTATATAGCGGATACGCTAGCTTGTCCTCTAAAATTAGTTATATAGCTGCATCTTGATTGATTACGTACGCTACAGAGGCAATCTATAAGAGCCGTTATTTATGTTTTACTACTAAAAATTAACTCAAGATTGTCCTTTGATTGAAACTCCAAAGGCGTTTCTTTCAATTTACTCCCTTTGCCTACACTAAACTCGCCGTTGTCATTGACTTTAAAGGGTTCATTAACCCGAGCGACCTCATGAGAGGCTTTCCATAACATAACGGCTTGAATAGCATTATCTGTTTGCTCTTTAGTTAATTTATCACCGTTAGACCATTTTCCAATTTCAACGGCTTCCTGTAATTGACTCACTGTTTCGCTATCTAGTTGATTAACATATTGTTGGTAATCCATAAATCCCTCAATTTTGCTCGTTATATCAATAAAATCATTGGAATAATTGATCAATTGCTTATAACACTAATATTGACATACCTTTCGTTACATCATACTCTAAAAAATGGCTTAAATGATCCAAGTAAAGTTTGCTGCTATGATATTTTAGTTGTAAAAGTTAACCCAAGCTAAAGAATACAACTATTGCTAAATGTAATCATAAAATAGATGAAGGCTTTGATTAAATTAATTTATTATACTGTTATTTTGATATTTATTGTTAGCCTAGAGTTGCTATTTACATCTCAGGCTTATGCTAAAACAGCAAACCTTATACTGACTAAGGAATTTAAACTGTTAGCTATTAATGGTAAAAGTTATCCAATCAAATTAGTTAACCGTCATCAAATAATACCGATAATACAAGGTCATAATAAAATCGCTTTAATGTACCACTTGGTTTGGCGAGGGGATCAAAATAGACCGACAACAATACAGTCAAAGCCATTGATTGTTTCTTTTTATTTGAGTAAACAAGAAGATATTCGGCTAACTTACTTAAAACCAGCAACTATGTCTGCGATCCTTAATTACTCAAAATCGCCCCAATTTAAATTCGTTAATAAAAACAATCAATCTATTAATATGAATATAGCTTTCCCTACTAGTCAATCAATAGACGGTTTGAAACAACAAACAAAATTCAAATCAGGCCTTAAAAGACAACAAAAACCTATCATAATTATGAGTAAAAAAAGAAAGATCCCTTAATTTTACTTACTATCTGTTTCACCGTTTACAAATTCATTATTTTTAGATTCGTTCATAGCATCAGTGACCGCCACAAATAAAGTAGCTAAAGGGATAGCAAAAAATACTCCCCAAAAACCCCAGACTCCACCGAAAAAAAGTACAGCGGTAATAATCGCAACCGGATGTAAATTATTAGTCTCTGAAAATAACAGTGGTACCAGTAAATTTCCATCTAGCGCTTGAATAATTAAATAGGCAATCATTAAATATAAAAAAGTATCACCGGTACCAAATTGAAAGAGCCCTACAAGAATGACAGGAATGGTCACAATGGTTGCGCCGATGTATGGGACTAAAACCGATAAACCAACCAATACACTGAGTAAAACCGCATAATTGAGGTTAAAGAAAACGAATGAGATATAGGTGACGACACCAACAACAAATATTTCAACTACTTTTCCTCTTACGTAATTTCCTATCTGTATATCAACCTCTCCCCATACTCGCATAGAGAGCTGTCTTTCCGCAGGTAGCCAACGAGTTAACCAAGATAAAATAGGATCTTTATCTTTTAGGAAAAAGAAAATTAACATTGGCACCAAAAACATATAAATCATTATGGTTATGATATTTTTAAATGATGCAAGTGAAAAGCTAAGTAACATATCACCAGCATTACTAATACTTGAACCAAACTGTGCAATGATTGCTTCTATCTGTTCCTTAGTAATCAAATCAGGATATTGCTCTGGTAAAGCTAATAATTTCAATTGGATATTATGTGCCATATTAGGTAAGTCAGTAAAAAGTAATTCACCTTGTTTAGCTAATAGAGGAATGATTCCTATGACAATACCTAAACTAATCGTGCAAAAAGCAAGAAAAACAATAACAACAGAAACCATTCTTGGCCAATTTCTTTTAATTAGCGCGCTAACGGCCCACTCAAGTAGGTAAGCTAATACAGTCGCCACTAGCAAAGGCATCAATATTTCGCCTATGAGATAAAGTGCGAGGAAACCTGCAATTAATAAAGTTGCAAGAATGATCGATTGAGGGTTAGAAAAATTCCTTTTAAACCATCTAACAAATATTTGAGACATTTAGTTTCCAAATAATTTTGGTATATGAAACACCAATTATAGTGAGTCAATTAAGACTGCTTTATGACCGTAAAGTGAAATTCATTACCTACTTTTTTAACCGTAAGTAAATGATTCGTTTGAGTTACAAAAGAACGGAAATCTCTTTGGGATGCTGGATCTGTAGCTAATACAAGTATTTCATCTCCGTCAGCTGCCTTATTAAGTGACTGTTTTAGTTTTAGAAGCGGTAGAGGACAAGGTAATTTTCTCGCATCAATTTTCATTGGTTTATCTTTTACTAAATTATAGAACATTGTAGGGTATTTTCTGCATTACCATTCAGCTTATGAATAACAATACTTAATATTAACATGAAAAAAGCTAGATTTATTTGATGTGGCGGAAAAGTATTTATGCTTAGTGCTTAGAAACTACCTAAACGTATTAACGTTTAACCCCCCGTTTAGGTTCTAAAAAACATCTTTATTTAGTGAGCTTCAAGCTCCCTTTTTACGCCTTGACTATTTACGACTTCACTTTGCGCTTTATATTACTTTTTAACCACAGCTTTCTTAACAACTTTCTTTTTGACTACTTTTTTCTTAGTGACTTTCTTTTTTAGAGTCTCTTCCCAGCTACCATCAACATAATGGGCACTCCAACCAGTCGCTTTACCGTCTACTTCAGTCATAACATACTGCTCTTTCACTTTTCGACTATAACGGTACATAGCGTTGCTACCATCAGGATCTTTTTCTGGCGCTTTTGTTAAGTATTCAAATTTAGGATCAAGCTGTTCTTTTACGGAGAGTAATTCGCTCACTAAAGGCGCTCTTGTTTCTCGATTTCTTGGAAATTGACTAGCCGCTAAGAAAATCCCAGAAGCGCCATCTCTAAGAATATAGTGATCTTCAACCTTGATACATTTTAAATCGGGCATTGGAATTGGATCAGCTTTTGGTGGAGCCGCTTCACCACTACGTAATAATTTACGGGTATTCTTACAGTCTTCACTATTACAGCCAAAATATTTTCCAAATCGACCGACTTTAAGCTCCATATTATCGCCACATTTATCACATTCGATAATTGGGCCATCGTAGCCTTTAATTTTGAAACTACCTTCTTCTATCAAGTATCCTTTACAACCTGGATTGTTTCCACATACGTGTAACTTACGATCTTCATCAACAAGATAACCATCCATTGCTGATTCACAAATTGGGCAACGTTTCTTTAATAATAAATTTCGGCTTTCAGCCTCTTCATCTTTATCGACCGCTTCTATTTCATCATCGGTGATTAAATTCATGGTGTGCTTACATCGTTCTTCAGGCGGTAAGGAAAAACCACTACAGCCTAAAAATGTCCCCATTGTTGAATTCCGTATCATCATGGTATTCGTTTCACACTTAGGACAGAGCATATCAGTATCAACGGATTTTTGATTTTCCATGCCGCCATCTTCAACCGGTAATTCAGCTTTTTCTAGGCGTTTAGTCAGATCATTATAAAAATTGCTTAACGTTTCTTTCCAATATTGTTTACCATCAGCAATTTTATCGAGAGTTTCTTCCATTTTTGCTGTGAAAGAATAATCCATAAGATTATCAAAACTTTCACCTAATCGATCGGTGACAATTTCTCCTATTTTGTTAGCATAAAAGCGTCGGTTTTTAACGATGACGTAACCACGATCTTGAATGGTTGAAATAATCGCTGCGTAGGTCGAAGGTCGTCCAATACCTTGCTTTTCTAATTCTTTTACAAGAGCCGCTTCACTATAACGTGGTGCAGGTTTTGTAAAGTGCTGTTTAGGTAACAACTTTTCGAGCGCTAGTACTTCACCAATTTTAACTTCAGGAAGAATAGTATCATCGTCATTCTTACTTTTACGTGGGGGCTGTACAGACGTCCAACCATCAAATTTAACCACTCGTCCTTTTGCCGCTAATTGAAAATCATCTGCTTTAACAATGAGGTTAGTTACGTCATAAACTGCATCGGTCATTTGGCATGCTATAAACTGACTCCAAATTAAGTTATAAAGCTTAGTGGCATCCTCATCAACCATTTTTAAGTGCTTGACACGAGTGCGAGCATTAGTCGGTCTTATGGCTTCATGCGCCTCTTGAGCACCTTTTTTACTGGAGTAATATTTTACTGAATCAGGTAAATACTTGTCGCCATGATTTTCTTGGATATAATCTCGACACATCGCTAAAGCATCTTGGCTTAACATGATCGAATCTGTTCTCATGTAAGTGATATAACCAGCTTCATAAAGTCGCTGTGCTAACATCATTGTCTTTTTAACGTTATAACCTAAGCGCGTACTAGCAGCTTGTTGTAACGTTGAAGTAATGTAAGGAGCACTTGGCTTACTTTTAGTTGGCTTACTGTCACAACTTTCAACTACAAGATCAGCTTTCAATAGTTTTTCTTGAAGCTCATCACTTTCTTTTTTATTAACTGGACGGTATTTATTACCTTGAAAACGTCTAACTTCCAAATTAAGAGCATCTTTCTTTGCTGTAATTGTATCGGCGGTTAAACTCCAAAACTCTTCAGGAATAAAAATACGTATTTCTCTTTCACGTTCGACAATCAACTTAACCGCTACAGATTGCACTCTCCCCGCAGATAATCCTCTTGAAACTTTTTTCCAGAGCAATGGTGAAACCATAAAACCAACAACTCGATCTAAAAAACGTCTAGTTTGTTGGGCATTAACAAAATCCATATCTAGCTCTGTTGGTTTAGAAAATGCTTCGGTAATGGCTTTTTTTGTAATCTCATTAAAAACTACGCGTTGATATTTATCATCACTACCACCAATTTCTTCACGTAAATGCCATGCGATTGCTTCACCCTCTCTATCCAAATCCGTTGCGAGAAAGATTTTATCAGCATCTTTTGCATGCTTTTTTAATTCTTTAACAACCTTTTCTTTACCCGGTAACGTGGCGTATTCCGCAGCCCAATCATTTTCAGGGTTTAAACCCATGCGCTTAAATAAACCTTCTTTAGCCATTTTGGCTTTATGGATAATTTTTGCGTCGGGAGAAAGCTTGCGTGTATAGGCTGCTTTTTTTGCTCTCTCCTTTGGATCTGAGCTACCACCAGATGCTTTGGTTGGAAGATCGCGAACATGACCGACACTTGATTTTACGATGTAATCATTGCCGAGGTATTTATTGATTGTTTTAGCTTTAGCCGGTGACTCGACTATAACGAGTGATTTACCCATGAATTGAGAAGATCCCTAAAGAATGATGTGCGAATTAACTGAATAACTATTTGTATTTATTTTATGTTGATTGATGGGGTGCTAGTCAACCTTTATTTTAATTTTTAACTATTTAAATTCAATGAAAGACAAATTAAATTGATATTTATCAGGTTATCTTAACTAATGTCTGAATTATTTTCGGGGTTATTAAGACTTTCATTGACCCGATCTCGTAGTTCTTTGCCGGGTTTGAAGTGAGGAACATATTTTCCGTCTAATTCAACAGATTGCCCCGTTTTAGGATTACGTCCCACGCGAGGCTCTCGAAAATGCAGAGAAAAACTACCAAAACCTCTAATTTCTATTCGTTTACCTTGCGCTAATGATTGAGCCATATGCTCTAAAAGACTTTTAACAACAAGCTCGACATCTTTTAGAGATAATTGGCTTTGCCTTTCAGCTAATCGCTCAATCAGTTCTGATTTTGTCATTTATACTGCCCTGCCTTTCAATGTTTAATGCGTTACTTTGTCTAACTAACATAGTGCGACTCAAATCGGTAATTAACACAATAGACAATTTACATCCAAAAAGCAAAAAAAAATGCCCAAAATCAATAGATTATGAGCATTTTAGTTAATATTGAGAGGCTAATTTTAAAGCTATAAAGCCTTCAAATTAGGATTAATATCAATTTCTAGTTTTGATCCATTTTTTCTTTCAATAAATCACCTAGAGTTGCTGGTGCATTTGATTCGCCACTGGGTAGTATTATACTCAGAGACAAACTTGATTGGGGAAGCCTAATAAACTAGAGCATGACCAGCAACATTGATCAGTATAATTTCTTTATCTCTAATCTCTAGCTCTAATGTAATTCGATAACTCATATTAATTGATACCGATAACAAATCTTTCAATCGTCCTGACAAATTATGAAACCTTATTGAAGGATGATGCGGATCAAGCTCTAGCAATTCTAATGTTTTCTGATATTGCTTTTGGATTTCTGGATGTTTGCGGAGAAACTTCTTAGCTCGTTTGATATAACTATGAGTATAAATAAGCGTGTAAACCATTAATCCATGACTCGTTTCATGTGATCAGCAACACTTTCCTTTTTTGTATGCCCATTTATAAGATCGGCTCTGGCTTCAAGTAGTGCTATTTCCAGCTCATATTCCCGCATTTTGCTATATTTTTTTAAGTCAATAATGACATATTTTTGCTTACCTCGAACTGTAATAATCGCTTCATCTTCGTTTTGTAATACGTTTTCCACAATGGAAACGCCTTTTGTTTTTAGCTCATTAGCCGAAATACTATTCATACATCCTCCTAATAATACTATATAGAACACTATTTATCATACTCTAAATAAAGCAATAATCATACGATTGGAGTTGATATTTATGGCTCTTTTGAGTTTTAAATGAATTTAGTTATATTTGTAAAATTCGGAAAGCTTGAGGCGGTCACTCCCAATCGGCATCACAATGTGCCAACAACTTTTGGGGTCATGCAACTTTTGGGGGCTAAATCTTGGCACTTCCATTCACTGCACGACTAACGGTCGAATAGTGAACATCAAAATAGTCAGCGATTTGCTTCATGCTATATCCACCGCTACTATAAATTAAGGCAATAGCCTCGTTACGCGTTTTGGCTAGTCCTATGTACTCCTCCATAGGTTTTGCTTGATCACGTGGCTTTATTTTACTATATGGAACTTCACCATCCAAACTTTTGCTTTTCAAAGCTTTAATAGAAGTATCAACAAAATCTTCGTCTCCAAGAAGTACTTGGTTACTTACCTTGCTCCAAGGTGACTGCGATTTTTTACCCGCAAGCACAAATTGTCGATATTTTGTAATGGCCAATGAGCGTCTTTTAGAAAATTGAGACAAGAGCCAATCACTATTTAACCAATCGATACTCGTTGTTATTCTCGCAGTTGCTCTATAACTACTCCATCGCCAGTCTTTTGCACTTTTAACCATTCCTGCTCTAACAGGGTTTAGTACGATATACCGAGCAAGCTCAAGGAAATACAAATCTTTTTGAACAAGGATGGCCTTAAATCGACCTTGAAATAAGCGGCCGAGTTTTTTGTTTGCAATATTAAAATGTTGTGTATAAGTACTATTGAGGTGGCGCATAAACTGAGAGACATTAGCATCAGGCGTTTCGACTAACAGATGAAAATGATTATCCATTAAACAATAAGCGTAAACGATTGTGTTATAGCGGTTTCTCGCTTTTCTTAATCGCTCAATAAAACCCAACCTATCTTCATCTGATAGAAAAATATCTTGCTTTGCATTTCCTCGGGAAGTGAGGTGATACAGTGCGCCCTTATATTCGATTCTAGCTTGTCTTGCCATAATGATGAGAGGTTAGCATATCATTTATGCACCGTGCAAGATTTGACCCCATGATTTTTAGGAATTGATCAGAAACAAAAATAGACACCCCGATATTAGCTATTATCTCACAGCAAAATCAGCATTTGCCTTATTCTTTTAAATCTTTCATGGGTTTAACTTAGAACTTTCACTAGGCATACTCCATTTATCAAAATGATTTTCAAGGACTGAAAATGGCTATTCCCCGTAAATATCTTGTTGATGATTCAACACCAGGCTTTTATCACTGTATTTCTCGTTATGTTAGACGCGCTTATCTATTTGGTGACGATCCAATCACTAGTCATAATTGTGACCATCGGAAAGCTTGGCTAGAGAAGCGAATGTTAGAGTTAGCATCTATTTTTTCTGAATTCTGGGGACACGATACTTAATTATTTAATCAACTGATTTAGACCCTGGCTTTTTCTTAACTAACTCTCTACCGGTTATTTTTTCAGCTTCATTTAAAAATCGTTTATTCCCTAAAGGTCGACCTGTTTTACTATGTGCCTCGATTTCTTCCATGGGTAAACCTTGAGCGTTCAATAAATAGCTTTTCCAGTCGCCAACTAACTTTTTCATTTTATCGACTTCGACCAATCCATTCTCATCATATCCCGCCAAATGAGCATGCACACTACTCCATTGATAATCCCAGGGCTTTTCAACCATACCGGCTTTTACTGGGTTTAGTTCAACGTAGGCCATCGCTCTAATTAGCCAAGCTTTTTGCATAGGAAATGAAGTGAACCTTCCTTGCCATAAATACCCTCGCCATTTTTCTCTAAAATTAATCATTCTAGTATATCGGCGATGAACTTCGCCTATTGCCTTACTAAGGTTTGAAACAAAAATAGACACCCCGATATTAGCTATTATCTCACAGCAAAATCAGCATTTGCCTTATCCTTTTAAATCTTTCATGGGTTTAACTGAACGTTTTCATTATGTAAACTCCATTTATCAAAATGATTTTCAAGGACTGAAAATGGCTATTCCCCGTAAATATCTTGTTGATGATTCAACACCAGGCTTTTATCACTGCATTTCTCGTTGTGTTAGACGCGCTTATCTATTTGGTGACGATCCAATCACTA
>Ga0307492_10000680_pt1 | contig 14253 bp, 11 predicted proteins | sample SI3LmetaG_FD_202365 | JGI IMG/M metagenome (GOLD analysis project Ga0307492, IMG submission 202365) | Sea-ice brine microbial communities from Beaufort Sea near Barrow, Alaska, United States - SI3L | ecosystem: Environmental > Aquatic > Marine > Coastal | place: USA: Alaska | collected 2017-05-06 | reverse complement strand
ATCAATTATCCCTGACCTGGTATGGCCCATTTGGTGACTGGGTACTGGGGCGCCAGCCGATTAGCTTTGGCATGGCCAAGTTTTATTCACCAGTCGATGTACTGCAACCGATCGACCTGATGGCGACCGATCGCAGTTATCGACCCGGTGTCGATGCGCTGCGCGCAACCTGGTTTATCGGCCCGGTGTCCTCACTGGAAGCGGGTTACGTTCTGGGCGTCGATCGCGCACTGTTTGGCCGCCTTAAAGCCTTTATCTTCGCCGCCGACTGGGAATTGACCGCCCTACACATTAACGAGCAATACCGCCTGGCGGCTCTGGGCGTGCAGTCTGGCATCGGCGCGCTGGGTCTGTGGCAGGAAACCGCCTGGTTGAGTGAGCCCGGCAGCAGTGAACTGCGCGTCACGCTGGGGGCGGATATGACCCTGTTGGAGGATTGGTACCTGGTGTCCGAGCTGCACTACAACGGCCTAGGCGCGGCCAGCGATTACCTGGAAAATGCAGCCGGGCAGGGCTTCTATCAGATCGGTGCGGTACTGCCCCTGGCCCAATGGTATGCCAGCGTACAGGTCAGCTATCCGATCAATGTGTTAACTCAGTGGAGTACAGGCGCCACGCTTAATTTGAACGATAATTCGGCGCTGTTTAATAGTGCCCTGGTATACAGTGTCTCGGATGATATGGCGCTCAACCTATCGGCCATCGTACCGCTCGCGAGTGCGCATAGCCTGGCATATGAATACGGTGTCTATCCAAGCTTTGTTGCCGCGCAACTCCAGTGGGTGTTTTAGTTTAGGACCAAAGCGACCCAATTTGTAGCACGCTATTGGTTTTATTCGGCCGTATCTTAGTGATGTGGAAGGCAACTGGAAAGAAAATAGTGCGTAGGCCAGCAGTTAATCGATGAAGCCCTGCCGCGGAAATGCTTCGGCCAGAAGCGCAATATGTACCACCAAGATGGGGCTAGCAGGGCAATCCTATGTCCCGGGGCATAGAATATAAAAAATAGAAATATAGCTCCAGAAAATCCACCTTATTCATGATTACAACTGTACAGCTAAGGCATCAATGATACATTCCACCCAGCAGTATTCTCACGCAGTGTTCTCGCACAGTGTCCTCTAGATATGCCCATTAGGAAAATTTGATTTTCGCCCAAAAAAAGCGATCTCATCTCGACGCTTTTTTTGCTCCAAGATGCGTTATCCTATTTTGTAACCACCCACCATGGCATTCCACGATCTAAGGAGGTTGTTAATTTACGCTGGGGCTGAGACTGCTGGCTAATTCGTTACTATTTTTCTGCGATAATATGTGGCACCCAATCAGGAGCGCATAACGGGTATCATTGAGGATAAGAGTCAAGATCTTAAAAATGATCTATTATTTAGGGATGAAAAAGTGCAAATTAATCAAATTGAAGCCTTTCTAGCGATAGCGAAATCCGGGTCACTTGCCAAAGCTTCAGAGTTGATGCATGCGACTCCAGCGGCATTAAGCCAAAGAATCAAGCAGTTTGAATCTCGTTTAGGAGCCGAAGTATTTATAAGAACAAGTCGTGGTATGGAGTTATCAATAGATGGCAAAAAAATATATGATCATGCAGTTAATGTCGTTAACGGACTGAAAGACCTGAGTTTGTCGATTGTATGTGATGATTCGGTGCATAGTCCTATAAGTGTTGGGATTAGTTCCGCTTTTGGGATTGAATTTACCAAACGGTTTTCAACTTCAAAACTACCTGAAAAATATTCTCACAACATCAGAAGGATCAGCGACGATACAATTTTATTTTCACTAAAGCATAAAATAATTGACGTAGGTATCGCGTACGACTTAATCAATGACCCTGAGGTTCTATCTACCTATGCTGGCAATAGTAGTTTTATTGTTGCAAGCCGATATAAAGAGATACCGATTGGCCGAGATATAAGAATATATTCTCCAAATATAAAAGAATTACTGCATCAAGCGCCTAATAGATTTTTTTCTAATGCAAGTGTGAAATATTATCATTCTGATTGTTATGACACGGCAATCCAGCATGTGTTGGTTAATAATTCTATTGCTATTATTGATATTCTCAGTGCAGAGTGTATCCAGCAGAGGCACTCAGAAATCATACTAAGTCCGGGTAAGCTAACATTGCCCTACTATGTGCACTGTTTACGGAATGACAAGGACCGTTTTCAACCAATATTTGATTCGTTTACAAAATAAAAAAATTAATAAATAGTAATAACTTATTAAAGAATAGTAAAGTGAAAATCTGGGCTATGAAACCGAGTTCGCCAACTGTCGATAAGGGTTGATTTTACACGACCGGTAATTTTTAAGGGCGAAAATACTTGTATTTTTGCCCAGGTTAGGGTGCTTGCCTTAGGGTCGTGTTTTTTAATTGCAGCATTTATCCGCTCAGAGGGTTCCCGCCGGTTTATTTTTGATTCGCTAGACTGGCTACACCTAGAGGTAAATAGACTTCCTCAAATTTAAAAGCCCTAAGGTCCAACTGATAGCAATAGGGGGCAGATTTGAAACTTTGCTTGCCCAATAGCTGAAGTAGGCTTGATGAACCTGTGAGAGTTGATGCAAGCAGGCATGAGCAACTTAATGAAGCAACTTTTTTAGCCTCGAAATCTAGGTTTGCGGTGTCTTGGTAGTTCAAATAAAGATTTGAAGGCGTTAAGCCCATCCCAAAATTTTTAAGTTTTTCGTCCGTAGATTGCTCCGGGTTAATATTAAAAAATTCTTCAAATGACATACTATCTGGACTAAATACATGCAGGCTGGCGCCAAAACCAACAGGGCCAGATACAATTACAGGGATGCCCAGTTCACGTGCCCTTCGGTACATCAAAATTCGAGGTTCAATTACAAAGTAGTCCATTGCGTCACAAACAAGATCGACACCTGCTAAAAATTCATCAACATTTTCTTCTTTAATACCATCAAATACCTTGGTATTGATATTGGGATTTATATCGTGAAGTCGTTTATCCAGTACGACTGCTTTTTCCTGTCCAATGGTGCTAACGGTAGCTCCAAATTGCCGGTTCATATTCTCGGGCCCAAATATGTCGAAATCAGCTATATTTACCGCTCCAACACCCATGCGGACAAGTGTCTCGGCGTGGGTAAAACCAACGCCACCTGCTCCAGGTACTGCGATACGCTTAGTCTTTAGTAACTCCAGCTCCTCATTCGATACAATTCCAACCATGCGGCTAAACAAATTGGCGTGTTCATAATCTTTACTATTGGTGTTCATAACCTATCGCTCATTTAGTTTCTGGGAATTCTAATGGTATTTGGATGCTATGTTTTAGATATGCCGTGTCTTTCATTATATTGAGTTCTAGTGATTCCCATCAAAAATGAATCATAATAGACACCTTCGCGAATAACCTGCTGCTCACGCTTACCTTCAATTGTTAGTCCACACTTTTCGTAAATGGCAATTCCAGGACCATTGTCCTGATAGACAACGAGCTCGATTCGTTCAAAGTCTAAGTAGAGAAATCCGACATGAAGTGCTCGGTCTACTAATGTTTTTCCAATTCCATTACCTGTATATAAATCGTGTACAGCCATGGCGATATTTGCAACGCGACGCCAGCGGCCGATGCCCCATTGCAAATAGAGGTAGCCTATAGCCTTTGTATTATGTTCTGCAATGAGCCAGTGCTTGCTGCTGGCGTCCGCCATTAAGGCCTTTACGACATATTCATTCGTGTAAGGCATGGACGAAAGCCCATATATTACGCCAGGCAGGGACATCAAGTCGGCCAGGTCCTCAGAGTCTCTGGTGCGAAGCCCCCGAATTAGGACGCTTCCCTTTGTTGTGTCAAAACTTTTCATTAAATCCACCGGTAAATTTAAAATATTTTTTCCTTAGTAGAACTCCACAACCAGAACGTCGCGGAAACCAGCTATTGATCGATCGATTTGTACTATTTCAGAGGCATAGTGAAAAGTTGGATCGTCTGAAAATAAAATACACTCGCCTTCTTGGGTTAAGGTATGGCTGAAGAGTGGATTCTTTTTAAGGTCGTAGATTGTATTCTCGCCACCCGTGACATTGTCTCGATTCATCAGTAATAATAGTGTGTATTTAACTCCGTCCTTATGAATTCCCTCTGGAGAAGGCTTTCCTTCGTTACCCTGCTCGGCAATAATTCTATTTTGATATACGTTAATGTCCCATATTGCTTGCCCGGAATGAACGGTAAGCTCTCTGCCCATAGACTTGAGGAGTTTGTTAAATACAACATTATAAAATGTATCCCCAGTCAATTGCTGAAACCAACGTTTGACACCCCCATTAAGTGGATTAATAGCCGGGGGTTGAAAGTAATAATCATGCTCCTTTAGCCATAGTGAGTCATCAGATGCGTTGTATTTTGCTTTGCAGAAACGACGCTGGCGATATTTTCCAGAATCATTCATGTACTCGTCGATGTGCAGATCCTGCCAAGAATCTCTAAATTCTGCCCAAGGCTTAGAAGTCAGTATATCCGCGTTGAGTAAGCTATCAATGTGAGTAGTCGTATACAGGTCAGATACGACTTTCTTAAAATGATTGATGGGTGAGGCTGCTTCAGTCATTGTCTTTTTCCGGTTTATTGGTCGCGTTTGAAGGTAATTGTGCCAGTTTTTTCTGCATAACATTGGCAAGCTAATCGAGTGCTTGGGGTGTTTTTTCCTATTACCGTCAAAGTTATGCTCTCAGTGTCGAATGGTATTCTCGACAAGAGGATGTCCGCATTTTGAGTGATATTAACCGCGCATTTACCGCAGAGCCCTCGTCTACAACCAAATTGAACTCTATGTCTATTTGGTAACTCTTTTGAAGACAGTGCTGACATTAAGCTTTGTTGCTCCAGAATATTGATATATGCGTTAGGCATGATGCTGCTCCGTCTAATTATTGGCTTCGAGACTAAGCTCGGCCACAAAAAAATCAATCTAAAAACTTTTATGGGGAGTTAAGATATTTTTGCGTTAAGTAAATCTATGCGGGTATTTAATATTATTAGATTTTAAAATATAGGGTTATCAACGATCATGTTGGAAATTAAATGGGATGATAAGAATGGCCATGAATTATATAGACGCACGGGATCTATTGCTGATTTCAGGTGCCGAAGCAAAATATTTTTCTGTAAAATTAGTATTGTATGTATTAATGATTGTTGTAGGCATTTCGTTGGCCTTTAAAAGTGGCGGCTACTATTGGGTGGGTATGAGTTTAATAGGGCTTGCTATGGCCCATGGTGTTGAATTGCAACATCAAGTACTGCATGGTTCTGCTTTTCTAAACAAACGGGTGAGCCATATAGTCGGATTTATTTTGGGTTTGCCCATGCTGGTTTCCTACTCAAGTTATCAGTTTAGTCACTTAGCTCATCATGATAAAGTTGGTACCGAAGATGATGTAGAATTCTTTGAATTTAATACATTGAATGATGGGCAGAAATGGTATAGCAAAGTTGCTTCATTTCTACTGTTTAGTCACTATGTCAAATTTTTAGTAAGGGTTTTAAATTCTATTCTTGTTCGCGAAATAATTGTCGAGGCAGATGAAAAAACTAATCGTAATATTCGTCGTGAATACCTGACGATGGCTTTTTTTATCGTTGTGTTTTTGGCTGCATCGATTTTATTCAATAGTTATCAGTATTTTCTGTTTTGGTTGGTCCCGCTTACTGTGTTCGCAGCCCCTACCCATACATTGATAGAGCTCCCTGAACATTTTGGTTGTGATAATCGGAGCGAGAATATTCTACGGAATACAAGAACTATCCGATCAAGTCCGTTATTGGTCTGGTTTACAAACGGAAATAACTATCATGTTGAGCATCATATTTTTCCTTTGGTTAGGCCTGAAAAATTATCGATTTTGCATCGGAAAATGTCTGTAGATATTGTTTACCAAAATCAATCCTACTTTGAGTTTATTATGGAATCAATTTAGAGTGTAGCAAAGAGATGAATGAATTTTTCAGTAAGGCCCAGGTGGATTTTCAGCAACGTAATGATAGTGCGCGTATTGCAAGTCAGCTGAGAGATACACGGATGCATAGTGAATTTACGGATGACGATCGTAGTGTCATAGAGCCCTCGCTATTCTTCTTTCTTTCTACTTCGAGCAGTGACGGTATGTTGGATTGCTCCTTTAAGGGTGGTGATACAGGGTTCGTTAAAGTGTTACGGGACGATTTACTTGTGTTTGCAAATTACGATGGAAACGGGATGTACCGCTCACTAGGCAATATTTCAGAAAATCCTAGTGTTGCCCTTCTGTTTATACAATTTGATGGAAACAAGCGAAGAGTCAGGTTAAATGGCTTGGCGTCTATTTCTTATGATAAGCATTATGTCCGGGAGTTTCCCCTGGCTGAATGTGTTGTCCTGGTTAAGCCAACTCATATATTCCCAAATTGCCCACGCAATATACCCACATTGGAATTTAAAGAGAAATCTATCTATTGCCCATCTGAGGGTTATAGACCCCCAGAGCCTTACTGGAAATCAAAACCTGACCTTAAAGAATTTCTAAGCCACAAAAAATCATACAACACATCCGAATAGGGAGGCATTTTTCATGGAACTATTAACCAATAAAGAATATTTTTCGTCTAATACAGCGCAATACTTGCTAAATGATTATTATCGAGCGCTTACTAGTGGTCCTGAACAGTTTCATAGCGTTCCTGATTCTATAGAAACCCTTAAAGAAATAAGAGTGATTGAAGACGCCTGGATGATGTGTGAAGAGGGCAAAATATCCGAGGAAATTCTTCCCTCGAATAACGGAGAATTCTTAGACTGGTATCGAAAAAAATTGAAGCTCCTAAATAAGAATATACGCGGTTTCTTAGATTATATTGAGAATGACGCCCCTGCTAGTGCGATAGCCTATTATGTTTGTATGGAGGAGTTGGTAGATGGAAGTTTTGATGACGTAATGGCATTGGCTCAATTAGGTGTTAATAATGAATCAAAATTGGCCATTGCGGAAAATTATTGGGACGAAATGGGAAAGGGTCAATTTTCCAGAATTCATACTGAAATGTTTTCAGAATCATCTAGCTATTGCAAAAAAATGTTAGAAGATTTGGCACTTAAACTACCAAAGGACATACCCACAGAGTGCCTAATGAACGGTAATCTGGTTACTTTTTGGTCATTGCGGCGAAAGTTCATCCCGCGCCTTTATGGTGCAATAGGGCTGATAGAAGGGTCTGCGCCATTAAGGTTTAGAGCCGTAACCAAAGGAATGGAACGCTGCGGTTTCCCTGAGTCCGCTATCGCCTATCACCGTGAACATATACAGATTGATGCCGTCCATGGTAAGGAATGGCTGCAACGAGTGCTTATTCCTCATATTGAGAATGATGAAAGAATCTGCCAGGAAATTGCCCGCGGTGTATTGATACGCTTTTCTGTTGCAGCAAACTATTACACCTGTATTGAGGCTATTGTACGAGAGCGCTGTAACTAAGAAATAGTGTAATAGTCGGGTCTTAAGGTTATTATTGGTGTTCATCGAACGATTCAGGATGGTAATCAATATATCATTTCAATTGGTGTATGAAATTGATCAACCTGAATCTATTAGGCATTTCAGGGTGAAGCAAGGTGATTATTTGGGCGGTTTGATATGCAGAGTGTATTGAACGCGTTAGGACAAAAGGAGAGACTAGTGTACAAAGTATTTATCGATGGTCAGGCCGGAACCACAGGGCTTCAAATACATTCCAGATTGAACCACCGCAAAGATATCGAGATTATTGAAATCGATCCGACCTATCGGAAGGACCTTGGTGCTCGTAGAGACATGATAAATAGCGCTGACGTCTTGATATTATGCCTCCCTGATGAACCGGCAATTGAAGCAATAAAGTTGATTTCGAATGATAAGGTTCGAGTTTTGGATGCCAGTTCAGCTCATCGAGTTGCGGATGGGTGGACCTATGGGTTACCAGAGTTGTCTACCCAACAGGCCAGCGATATAGCATCGGCCAGGTTTGTAAGTAACCCCGGTTGTTACCCAACAGGAGCTATTTTATTGCTGCGTCCGTTAATAGATGCACGGCTGTTGAACACCGACTACCCTTATTCGGTAACTGCCATATCTGGTTATACTGGTGGCGGGCGCGACTCTATTGAGCGGTTTGAGAATAGCGAACGTGCCGATTATATTAGTTCGCATAGCCGGCGCTATGCCTTGCACCATGAACATAAGCATATTAAGGAAATGCAAGCTTACGGAAATTTAGACTATAAGCCTGTTTTTTTGCCTTCTTACGGCCGTTATCGTCAGGGTATAACACTGCAAATACCGCTTCACCTGGCATTGCATAAGCCAGGTGTCACGGCTAGACAACTTCGTGATGCCTTGACTCTACATTATATTAACTCTAATTTTATCCATGTTTTGACCGAGCAAGAAACCCAAGTGACAGAAGGGATAGAACCTGATGTCCATAACAATACTAATGCAGTGACATTGGGTGTGTTTTCACCTGAAGGTACTGATCATATTGTCTTGACTGCGGTTTACGATAATTTGGGCAAAGGTGCGTCGGGTGCTACGGTGCAGAATCTTGAAATTATGCTAGGGCTTGAGCCGTCCAACGGATTAGTGACTCCCCTGTCTTAACGGTGTCGAAAATTATTAGCATAGACTATGCAGTTAATTTTTTATTTGATGACACAAGATTTTCTGAGACGCCTGAACAGTTAATTGGTTTTTGTTTGAAGAACAAAGATGAGGCATCCGCTGTAAAACTCCATTTGTTCTGCTCTTGATGACTTAATTACGTTCATGGGTATAAAAAAATGATAAAGATTACATCGACTTTTCAGAGTGTCAGAGTGTCAGAGTGTCAGAGTATCAGAGTATCAGAGTATCAGAGTGGGAGAATGTCACTAAGTCCGTCAGAAAAGCCAACACTCTAATGCAATCAGAATCAAAGCGAAAATAAGATTAGTCACCTATTAGGAATGCCTAACAGTGAAAATCCGTCGGGCCGATTGGCCCGGACTACGGGTTTGGACGGGCAACTAAGCGAATAACCAAAGTCTGTAACAGCCTAGGTTGCACCAAGCCCTAAGGCGGCCCAACAAACCCCTGCCAGCAAATGTAACGCCTACCGGTAAACCATTTTGGGCCCGATTGTCCTAGACCACAGTAGCCCGAGGTTAAACGCAACCGCAGTTCTCGGAGATTGGGTTTCCGACTAAAAAAGAGAATGCTCCCCCTCAGGATCTAAGCTCAAATTTGTCAAATAGGGTGTGCGTCCCACTGGGTCGCGATCACACCTCCATCTGAATTTCAATTTAATATCAGTATTAAATAAATTATTTTAAAGCACTACTAATCTGTTGGTTTTTTATCAGCATGGTCTTAAACGCCTGCAATGCGCTCTATTAGTACAAATACAGACCAGAGTATTATTCAAGAAACAACCATTTTTTTAGTTTTAGTCCAGCGGTAGATTTAATGAACCAATTTTAGTTAAATTCTAATCGGAGGGTGGTATAGTTTGACTCGTCATAATAAGAACCATGTATTAGCTAAGGCGTTAGAGGCGACAACTATCCTGATACAGGGAAACCTTGACTATACACTTCGGCGCACAAAGAGTGCACTCAGCCAAGCTATATCAGTTATTTGCGGACATAAATAATATTGCAGCTGTCGAAGCACCTGGAACCACCGTCGAAGGCATGCTGTTATTCCCAGTGGTAAATAACAGTATTCGCTTGGATTACCATATTCATGGCCATAGCGTGCGGATTGATACAGTCGATTTAGCCAAGCCCTGGTTGGACATTCGCAATGAATTGAATGAGTTGTTAGCATCTACATAGGTGGATCAGTTTTTAAGACTTAGGGGGATGTGCCCTTGGTATGGTTGTTCTGTACGTCCGTTGAAGCTTTTAGATCGAAAAAGATATAGGTAATTAATATGGCCCGCAAAAAAAACGACTTCCTCACACTCTTACTGAGGATGCCCTGGTGGGTTGATCTATTACTGGGCTTTATCGGTTATTTGCTACTGAAATGGATCATTCCAGGATTAGCGGTAGAGTCACCGATAGCCAGAAGTCTGCTTAGCGCCATACCTATACTGGCGCCAATGTTCCTTGCCTTGTGTGCATTCGGTGCTGTGGCATCGGCCTGTATCAACTTTAACGGGCGAAAGCTGTTAAGGCATCATCAACGGACCGGCAACCTGAGCAATGTCAGCTGGCATGACTTTGAATTCCTCGTGGAACAGTATTATCAGGACCAAGGCTATGTTGCCCAGCGCAACTTCGGTTTCGGGCCAGATGGTGGGATCGATGTTAGGGCCTCCAAGGGTGCTACCAAAATATTGATTCAGTGCAAACACTGGCGCACCAAAAATGTCGGGGTGGCCACCGTACGGGAGATGTATGGCCTAATGGTGGGGGAGGGCTTCGACCAGGCGCATATCGTTGCCTCGGGCGGCTTCACTAAAGAAGCCGAGGCATTTGCCTATGGTAAGCCGGTACAGCTGATAACGGCGGATATGCTGAGGAGCAGACACAAGCCGAGTGCCGCAACAGCATCCAAACCACAGGTGGTGATGCCGCCTGATGCTTGTGTTAGATGTGGGTCTGGTATGGTCAAGCGCACCGCAAAACGGGGTGCTAACGCTGGCAATGAGTTTTGGGGTTGCAGTACGTTCCCGACCTGTCGAAACATTATTGGGCTTTAGTATTGGTTGCTGGCAAGCGAAGTGTTCATTTCTTCCACAGTAGTGTAATGGGCACCTATAGCGTGTCGTTGTTTAACCACAGCGAGCGCTCTATTCGGTCATTTCCCGCAGGGCTCCCGGTTACTGTTAAGGCTGATAGCTTTTTCCTCGAATCCCAAGGTAAACTAATTCACTGCAGTGCCGCGTCCAACCAATCCAACCACAGACTGCTATGACCATTAGCGTTAAACCGCTCGCATTTCCAACTGTATAAGCTTAACCTACTGAACACATAATATTGAATAACGACAGGAAAACTTCATGAGTACTGATAATCCATTTATTCCACCAAAAGTATGGCAATGGCAGGCGCCAAGCGGTGGCAATTGGGAAAATATTAATCGGCCTATTTCTGGGGCAACGCACGACAAGGTATTAAAAAAAGGGCAACACCCTTTTCAATTATATTCGTTAGCAACACCCAATGGGGTGAAGGTGACCATTATGTTTGAAGAGTTGCTCGCCCTGGGAATAAAAGAGGCTGAATATGATGCTTATTTAATCAATATTGGTGAGGGTGATCAGTTCGGCAGTGATTTTGTCAATATTAATCCCAATTCAAAAATTCCGGCCTTACTCGATCACAGCCAGACAGAACCCACTAGTATATTTGAATCTGGTTCGATTTTGTTTTATTTAGCTGAAAAATTTCAAGTCCTGATCCCGAGCGGCGAAAAACGCACAGAATGCATGTCTTGGTTGTTTTGGCAGATGGGCAGTGCACCCTATTTAGGCGGTGGTTTTGGTCACTTTTACAGTTACGCTCCAGAAAAATTTGAATACTGTATCGATAGATTTTCTATGGAAGTCAAACGTCAACTGGATGTGTTGGACAAGCACCTAGCCAATAACGAATATATCTGTGGCGATGAATACAGTATTGCTGATATTGCCATTTGGCCCTGGTATGGCGCGCTGGCGTTAAATCGACTGTATGATGCGGCCGAATTTTTAGATGTGGCCTCTTACCAACACTTGATGCGCTGGGCCAAACAAATTGATCAACGCCCTGCCGTTAAACGTGGCGTTATGGTGAATAAGGCTTGGGGAGAGTTATCCGGCCAACTTCACGAGCGTCATGACGCGAGTGATTTTACGGAACGGTCGCAAGATAAACTTGCGGCGAAAAATTAGTGGCATTTGGTGTGTAATCTTGATCGGCTTATCAGGACACCCACTTCAGGGCTTATCAGGACACCCACTTCAGGGCTTATCAGGACACCCACTTCAGCATTTCAGCACCAAAACAAAATATCACGCCATGAGAAACACACACCGCAGTCACTCCAGCATTCTAAATTAGAAAGGTTGACGGCTGGTCTATAAATAGCCGATTGGCGCGGCTTTTATTCAGACTATCTAAATTGGAGTTGGTACGCTCCAAACAAAGCTAAGTCAGCAGGCCTCGGTTTTCGGCATGCGCTGGTAACCTAAGGCCTTGCAGGCAGCTTTGATGGATGCGATTTTTCCGGTAAATAATTTGCATGCACGTTCAAAGTGCTGCGCACTGTGAAGCTTTTTTTTGGTTTCAGTATTTAACCGGGCAAGTATGTTAGATGTATTATCTGGAATAGCACCGCGTTTGTTAGTGCGAATCAGGCGACCCGTTCAGTCAAGCAATTCCAGATAGTCGCTTAGCCTATAGGGTAGCCCTTGAGGCATCGGTGCATGAGGATTGCCAACGTATGGACATGAAATCCTTGCCTAGGGTGTGTACCGTGCAACCAGCTGATTGCTGGCATAGCGAGAGTGCCAGCGAGTAAGAACCTCGCGCAGTGCCAAACTGTGTTCCATAATCTAGGCGTCAAAGGTCAATGTATGCCAATACTAGACCTGTTTGTTTGCGCACCAGCCCAGACCGAGGAGAATGTTGAGGCCCTGTTATCATGGGCGGTGAGCCTTAAGGTAGCGGGCAGTGGGCTAGCCGGATCGCTTTTGGATTTGCTCGTATGGATCGTATGGTATCCATATTGCCCACTACGTTTGCACTTTCGTCTTAGATCATCATATAATCAAAAAAAGCTTTATTGAGATGGTTGTATGACTAAATGCAGTAAAATCAGCAAGACAATACTTATTGGCCTATTTATTGGCGCTTTATCTGCTTGTGAAGCTACTGAAGATCCCTCCGTTTATGCGGGTACAGATCAATCGATTAACGAAGGCACCAGCGTGAGTTTATCCGCAACCGTTACCGACATTGTTGTAGCCAGTATCGAATGGACCCAAATATCGGGTACCACCGTTCAGCTGTCAAATAGTACAGCGCAAGCACCGACCTTTACCGCGCCTAGTATATTGACAGACGAGACACTTGTCTTTCAGGTGACGGTAACAGACGAGTTCGACGAAACGGTTAGCGATACCGTGAGTATTAATGTCGTCGCTTATGCGGCCCAGCAAGCGACGGAGACTTCCGCCTGGTTAATGAATAGTACCGCCACATCCACATTCATTAAGGGTTCCGATGGGGATGTCTTAGAAAACATTGAATCTGTTGAAGCAGTAACCATTACGGATGAGGATGATAATGCGGTTCAATACAGCCATGTAAAAACGTCTGGAATTCCCAATTACGACATCACAATGACTCAAGATATTATTGATCAGCTAAACGCCAGACCTAAGGCTTTAACAGACTTTGTCGATGGGCAAACCAGCGTACAGGTGGGAGACACAATCTCGTTCGGCGCAGATATGGGCTACAACAGCAGCACCGAAAATTGTAACGATACCGGCGGCGATGGTTATTGGCCGCCAGGTCCAGGTTGCCCCACGGAGCAAAGCGTTGACGCTTACTTCACGCTTTCGCCTGAAGCGCTCTCAAGCACAGACGATACCTGTGAAACCGGCCTGGGGACTGTTGGCTTGTTGGTAAACGGCGCGGCTCTGTTCAACTGGGGAGACGGACAAAGTTATGGTGACGATCTTTGGTACAACTTGGCCCCTGTTGCGGAGCAATATGATGTCGATATCTGTGCCGGTCATGCAGCAAATGGCGAATATCATCACCATTTTTATACCAGTTGTTTAGCCGATACTCTGGAAGACGATGGCACGGCACACTCGCCTATTTATGGCTATGCCGCAGATGGCTTTGCCCTGTATGGTCCGTATGAATATGCAACGCAATTAGCGCTAACGGGATGGCAAGCGAGAGACTACAGTGCGCCTATCAGTGAGGGCGGCTGCAATACCCAAGATGAGAGAAGTTGTGTCTTAGTCGATCAGTACGACATCTCAAAAGGGGTAACAGACGCAGTTAATGGACCGGACATTGGTGACCCGGTGACCACCCTGTCAGGTAATGTTTTACCGGCGGCTGATGGGTTCTATTTTGAAGACTATTATTATACACAAGCCGCCGTTAGTGGGCCTCAGCTTGATGAACATAACGGCCACGATACTAATGATGGCAAAGGATACCACTACCATATTACGTTAACGAAAGACGCTGACGGCA
>Ga0307492_10000679_pt1 | contig 14258 bp, 8 predicted proteins | sample SI3LmetaG_FD_202365 | JGI IMG/M metagenome (GOLD analysis project Ga0307492, IMG submission 202365) | Sea-ice brine microbial communities from Beaufort Sea near Barrow, Alaska, United States - SI3L | ecosystem: Environmental > Aquatic > Marine > Coastal | place: USA: Alaska | collected 2017-05-06 | reverse complement strand
GTGCAATACGATCCAGAAACCAAACAACCTTTTGTTGAAGTGGCTACGGGTGATCAAGAATTTGAACGACGTGATATTAAAATGGGGATTAGTGATGGGATTTTTGTGGAGATCATTTCTGGAATCATAAAGGATGATAATATCAAGGTATGGAACCAACTTAAAGCTCCTATTAACGGAGGTGGTTACTAAAATTTATCTACTAAAATGTAACACTTTAACAAAGTGGAAGACTTACTTAACAACGACAATCTTATTATGAAAAAGTTACTCCTTATAGGTGTTTTTACCATCACATTTTTTGCCGCCAACGCTCAGGTTAAGAATTGGACATTGCAAGAATGCGTGGTATATGCCTTAGAAAATAATATTTCTGTAAAGCAAAGCGAGCTTGACGTGCAAACGACTGCACTAGAAAGATCTGATGCAGTTGGTAATTTTTTACCTTCAATAAATGCGAGCGCTAGTGTTTCAAAAACAACAGGACTTGGACTTAATCCAGTGACCAATCAATTAGAAAATCGTGTTTTTCTTTCTGCAAATGGCGGGGTTAACTTAGGGTATACTTTATTTGACGGTTTAAGAAATGTAAGACAAGTACAGCGTGCAGATATCTCACAATTAGCAAGTCAATATAGACTTGATAAAATGAAGGATGACATCGCACTATTTGTAGCTAACTCTTATCTTCAAGTACTTTTAAATAAAGCAAACTTAGAAGTTGTACTCACTCAAAATGATGTGACTAAAAATCAAATAGTACGCACACAACAATTGGTAGACGCAGGATCTATACCTCGTGGAGACTTGTTAGAAATACAAGCAACAAACGCCAGTGAATTACAGCGAATTGCCGTTGCTGAGAATGCTGTACAAATATCACTAATCAGTCTTGCTCAATTACTCCTCATTAAAGACTACGCCAACTTTGATATCGCCAATGACGACTTTAATGTTGTGAATGAAGAAATTGCAGAGACGCCAGTGAACACCTTAATAGAAAGCGCAAAAGTAAACAGGCAAGAAATACGAATAGCCGAAAGTCAAGTGGCACTTGCTCAAAAAGACATTCAGATTGCAAAAGGAGCGCTACTCCCAACTGTTAATGCCTTTTTTGGTTATGATACTCGATATTCTGATGGAGACATCACCACCCCATTTAATCAACAGATATATCTTAATGATGGTATAGGGTATGGCCTAAGTTTAAGTGTCCCAATTTTAAATGGATTTAGAGCGAGGAATAATGTTTCTAGAAGTAAGATAAATCTAGATCGCACACAGTTTCAATTGGAGCAGGCGCAGTTAGACCTTGAGTCAAATGTCTATCAAGCCATGGTAGATGTTCGTGGTTCTAAGAGAGCCTATGAAGCTGCACAGGTAGCATTTGAATCTCAAGAATTGGCCTATACGTATGCAAAAGACAGGTACGATGTAGGACGAACAAACGCGTTTGACTTTAGCCAGTCTAAATTGCGTTACGACAATGCAAGAATAGAAATTAACAGAACAAAATACGATTACATATTTAAGCTCAAAGTATTAGAATTATACTTTGGTGTGGATCCAACCCAACTAAAATTCTAATCATGAAAAAAAAGACACTCATTTGGATAATTGTCATTTTTGCGTTACTTATTGCTGCACTTCTCTATGGAAGTAAGGCTGGATGGTTTGGCAATAAAGATAATGGCAAAATTGTAGAAATAACTGAAGTTGCCCCATTAACCATTACCGAAACGGTTGCGGCTACAGGTAAGATACAACCAGAAATAGAAGTTTTTCTTTCTTCTGAAGTATCTGGAGAAATCATAGGCCTTCCTGTTAAGGAAGGACAACTGGTTGAAAAAGGACAGCTTCTTGTTAAGATCAATCCAGACTTAATACAAGCGCAAGTAAGCCAAAGTCAAGCAGGACTGCAAAACGTACGTGCACAGCTAGAAAATGCAGAAGCGAGTTTACGTAATGCTAAGGCTAATTATGATAGGAATAAATCTTTATTTGATAAAGGGGTTATTTCACGCTCAGAATGGGATCGTTCTGTAGCAGATTATGAAATGGCGCAGGCTAATAAATCTTCTGTGTACTATAACGTGAAGAGTGCAACAGCAAACGTAAAACAATCTCGTGATAATTTGAATAGAACAAAAATCTATTCGCCTATGACAGGAACTATTTCTAGACTTTCTGTAGAACTTGGTGAGCGCGTAGTAGGTACCGCACAAATGGCAGGTACAGAAATCATTCGCGTTGCTAACCTAGACAATATGGAAGTGGAAGTAGATGTAAATGAAAACGATATTGTAAAAGTGGCCGTAGGTGATAGTACAATTGTAGAGGTAGATGCTTGGACTAAAAGAGAATTTAAAGGTCTCGTTACAGAAATCGCCAACTCAGCAGAATCTACACTGACGGCAGATCAGGTAACAAACTTTAAAGTGAAAGTACGTATTCTTCCTGAGTCTTATAAAGAACTTACGGAGAACAAACCAGAAAGCTACTCTCCTTTTAGACCAGGAATGACAGCAACGGTAGATGTAATCACAAATAAGAAACAAGATATCATTGCGGTACCTATTAGTGCCGTTGTAATAAAAACGGATACTTCTTCTACTAAAAAATCGTTTAAGAAAGAGGTGATTACTGCAGACACAAAAAAGTATGAGTGTGTGTTTGTTGATAATGGAGGCATCGCAAAACTAAGAGTGGTAGAGACTGGAATACAAGACGCCACTAATATAGAGATCCGATCTGGTTTAAAAGCTGGTGACAGGGTGATTACAGGACCGTATACATTGGTTACTAAAACACTAAAACCTGGTGACAAAGTTAAGGAAGAGGATAAAGACAAAAAAGAAGATAAAAAGGATACCGAATAATGGGGTTAATTCTCTGTATAGAAACAGCAACTAAAAATTGCTCCGTAGGGCTTTCAGAACATGGAAGTGTTATTGGGTTGAAAGAGCTTGCAACAGAAGGATATTCTCACGCAGAAAACCTGCACGTCTTTATTGAAGATGTAATGAAGCAAGCATCAAAAAAGCTGAGTGATCTCGACGCTATTGCTGTAAGTAAAGGGCCTGGTTCTTATACCGGTTTACGCATAGGAGTATCTACAGCAAAAGGGCTTTGTTACTCTTTAGATATTCCGCTTATCTCCTTAGAGACATTAGACATTCTTGCACAACAAGTAAAAGAGCCCACTGCGATCATCCCGATGCTAGATGCACGTCGTATGGAAGTCTACAGTGCAATTTACGATGTTAATAAAAATAGAACTCGGGATACAGAGGCTCAGATTCTGGATGAGCATTCATTTGACCAGCACATTTCCGAAGCTAAAACAACATTTATTGGGGATGGTGTCGCAAAGTTTGAGGAGATCTGTGATCATCCAAATGCGATCTTCATTACTGAAGCATTACCTTCTGCAAACGAGATGGGTCAACTAGCAGAATTGAAGCATAAAAAAAACGACATCGAGGATGTCGCTTATTTTGAACCTTATTATTTAAAAGACTTTAAAGCAGGCTAGTCAATTGGTTTACTTGCTCTTAAATTGAGCATTATAATAAGCAAAGAGCTTTTTTAAATCAGCCTCATCATCGGCCTTAATTTTGTTCTTTTTGATATATTTATTCACCCTATCTGAATTCATACTTAACACATCTGTCAACTTTTTTGATCTACTAGGAAGCTCGATAAAATCACCTCTTTTATTCACTGCAAAATAGACATCTGTCTTAACAAACTTGGCTGGACGAGATGTTTCCATAGATGTTTTTGCCTCATACGCATCTACATATCGTATGTCAGTTTTTTTATATAAATCTACCGTTTCACCACCAGATAAAATTTGAAAATATCCTCCATCAGAAGCCAAAGCGTTATTAGGTACAAACACAAAAATATCGTTCAATATGGTTTTAACAAAAACATCTTCTTGTCTTGATAATGGCCAGTGGTTTTGGGTCCTTTCAGAATCTTTAACTTCTATTGTTCCCTGCAAAACGTTATAACGAATAAAGACGTCTTTTTTAGCCAATTTATCTTTTACATAAATATTCCCTCTTACAAAAGATTCTAAATCATAAGGGGACCCAATGGTCGCTGCAAGCTGTGCATCTGTTAGGCCAAAAGGATTCGTTGTTATACTTGAGGTCTCATTTAAAAGAACGTCGTGATATGCGCTAATTGAACCTCTTTGAGCATTACATAATACCACGGTGAATAATAATACTGCAATAGAACTTAATGTTTTCATTTTTTTAATTCTTTTGGTTTATTACACGAACATCTCGCTGCGGGAATGGAATAACAATTCCAGCAGCTTCAAGACGTGATTTTGCTTCTTCGATGGTATAAAATTTAATATCCCAAAAATCTTCATTCTTGGCCCAGAACCGAATCGATAAATTTACCGAACTATCTGCAAGCTCATTAACTACCACCATAGGTGCTTTACTCTCTTCTTTAAGTATCAAATCTTGCTCCATAAGAAGCGCCAACAAAATGTTTTTCGCCTTCTTTATGTCACTATCGTAACTAATACCTAGAATCAAGTTTTCACGTCGAACACCTTCTTCAGTAAAATTCACAATGGTGTCGTTAGATATTTTGCCATTTGGAATTACTGCTAATTGGTTTCCGAAAGTTAGTAATTTTGTAGAGATTATCGAAATTTCTTTAACAGTCCCTTCTTCACCTTGTGCCTTTATATAGTGTCCAACCCTAAAAGGCTTAAACATTAATAGTAAAACACCCCCAGCAAAATTAGCCAACGATCCTTGTAAAGCTAAGCCTACAGCTAGACCCGCCGCGCCAATGATAGCAACAAACGAGGACGTTTGAATCCCCAACTGTGCGACTACGGTAATAAAAAGAATAATCTTTAGAACCCAATTTAAAAGGTCTAATAAAAATTTCTGTAAGGATGGATCTACTTCTCTCGCGGCAAATAATTTACGGGCTATTTTGGTAAAGACCTTAATAATCCACCATCCCACTATTAATATTACTATGGCAGACAAAACATCTGGCAGATAATCAATCACCTGCTGTCCATACTTATTTAAGTAAAAATTTATGTCATTTATTTTATCGATGATACTTGTATCCTCCATTACTTTTATTGCTTCTTGCATTCTATTCTATTAATTTTTTTGCCTCGTCTATTTCGGCAACTGGTAATTTACATGTGTAATTTTGACATACAAAAATCATCGTTTCTCCATCCATATAACGATTCGCTAATAAAGGCAGAGAGTCGTTTTTAGTACTGGAAGCGATGAGCGTATTGGGCAAATAATTGGTTTTAAATTTTAAAGTCTTTTCTATGGCATCATCTCCTACGATGGCTACTTCATAATATGGGTTGCGGTAATTCTCGAGCAAGCCCAACCAGTTAGAAAATCCACCAGGATATTTTTCCATTTCTGGCAATACATTTTTAAGCATTTGCTTTGCAGTGTTTCTGAAATTCTCTTCATCGAAATGATGTGCTAGCACAAATAAATTGTTAGCCATAATTGAGTTTGAAGAAGCAATCACATTATCACGATACTCCACCGATCTCGAGACAAGCTCTGGATCTTCTGAAGAAGTAAAATAGAACATTGCGGTTTCTTCATTATAAAACTTAGCAAAGCTGTAATCTGCTAAGTCCTTTGCTGTCGTGAGCCACTTGGTATCTGTGGTTACTTCATATAAAGATAGGAATCCTGAAATAACGGCTGCATAATCTTCCAGATACCCATTGATCGTGCTCTTTCCGTCTTTGTAGTTATGGTATAGAGATCCGTCTTTTTTTAATTGAGTATCCAGAATAAACTGAGCATTCTTCAAGGCAGCCTCTAGATATTCTTTATTCCCCAATGCTGTATATGCATCTACATATCCCTTCAGCATTAAGCCATTCCAAGACGTAAGTGTTTTATCATCAAGTCTTGGTTTTGCTCTTTTATTGCGATACGCTTTTAGGGTTGCTTTCCAAACTGCTTTTTTCTCTCTTAATACTTCGGCCGTAAGCCCAAAGTCTTTTGCAATGCTTGCATCTTCTTCATCTCTAATGAGCACATATTTTCCATCTTCCCATTTTCCGAAGTTATTTACATTATAGTACGCGGCAAAAACATCAAAGTCTGCGCCTATTTGCTCCTTTAGTTCTTTTTCTGTGTACACGTAATAAGCGCCCTCTTCTAGTTCACCTGTATCCGCATTACTGTCTGCATCGAGTGAAGAATAAAAGGCGCCTTCTGCAGTGGTCATCTCTTCTGAGATATACACAAGGGTCTCTTCAATCACTTCTTTGTACAACTCATTTTTTGTTACTTTATATGCATTGCTATAGAGACTCACGAGCTGGGCATTGTCATAGAGCATTTTTTCAAAATGAGGCACGTGCCATTTTTCATCTACGCTGTATCTGGAAAAACCGCCGCCTACGGCGTCATAAATTCCGCCATAAGCCATTTGATCTAAGGTAAACATCACATGGTCTTGCAAGTCTTGATCCTTGTTCTGAACCGCATGACGTAAGAGGTACTCATAATTAGATGGCATCATAAACTTAGGAGCTCGCTTGTAACCACCAAAGCGATGATCAAAAGTAGATTTCCACGATTTTAATATCGTCTCTAGTGGGTAGTTCTTTAAATCTACATCAGCATCATTTAATGTAACTAGATCTAGGTTTTTTATTCCCTCTTCTAGTTGCGTCGCAATCTCCGTTAGTTTTTCTGGACTTTCGTTATTTAGTTTTTGGATTCGTTCTAGCACTTGTATCCAGTCATCCTTCTTAAAATAGGTCCCGCCCCAAACTGGTCTTCCGTCTGGAAGCGTCACAACATTAAGCGGCCATCCTGCACTACCCGTCATTAACTGCACAGCATTAATATAAATCTGGTCAATATCTGGTCGCTCTTCTCTGTCTACTTTTACTGAGATAAAATTAGAATTCATCGTAGCTGCAACAAGACTATCTTCAAAACTTTCATGCTCCATCACATGACACCAGTGACAAGCTGAGTACCCTATGCTTATAATCATAAGCTTGTTTTCGGTTTTCGCCTTTGCTAAGGTTTCATTGTTCCAAGCGCGCCAATCTACAGGATTGTGTGCGTGTTGCAACAGATACGGGCTCGTTTCTTTTATTAGGCTATTGGTGTACAAATGGGTTTCTTTTTTTTCTTGAGAAGAAGTGCATCCTATTATCGAAAAAAGGATGATCACAAGGAATGTTACTTTTTTTATCGTCATATAAAACAAAAATACGCTTTTGAAAGAATCAAAAGCGTATTTCGTTTGGTAAGCTGGTATTATTTTACCTCAAAGGTAATTTTACAATTTACACGGTAATCTGAAATTTTACCATCTGTCACTACGCACGTTTGTTCGTTTATGTAACAAGACTTAATATTCTTCACACTCTTTGAAGCGTGGACTACTGCATTTTGAGCAGCTTCTTCCCAACTAGTACTAGAATTTGCTCATACTTCAATCACTTTTAAAATGGCCATAATTATTTGATTTTTAGTTATTTAGTTCTGAAATACTAAATTACTAAGAATAGAATGCCTTTTTATAAATACTACGTTAAAAGATTAAATTTGAAATTAGAAAAAACTAGCACTAAGTTGCTGATGTTCAATATTTTATACAGAGAATATTTCTGAAAATCAAACTTGCTTCTTAAATTTTTAACATTTAAAACTACCCGTTTACAGCCTCTACGAGTTGCACCCTTCCTTGCATCATTTCTTTAAGCATTGTTTGAATCCCATTTTTAAGGGTAACCGTTGAAGATGGGCATCCACTGCAAGCTCCTTGTAAAATTACTTTTACGGTTTTTGTCTCTGGATCAAAACTATCAAATGCGATATGACCACCATCACTGGCAACAGCTGGCTTTACATATTCATCAAGAATATCCATAATTTCGTTATCGATATCAGTATAGGTTTTTTCGGCAGTTTTATCAGTGGTTGATTCTACAGCTTTTTGTTCTTCCTTTAAAGTTTCAGAAAGCATCTCGTCTGTAAAGATCTTCTTACCATCTTCTATGTAACCGCGAATAAACTCACGAAGTTGCATACTAATCTCATCCCATTCTGCCACGTCATATTTCATTACCGAAACATAGTTGCTACTCATGAAAACCTCTTTCACAAAAGGAAAATTAAATAATGCCGCTGCGAGAGGAGCGTGCTTTGCATCGTCAATATTTTTGAATTCAAATGTGCCAGATACCAGTGGTTTATTTGCCACAAATTTTAATACCGCTGGATTAGGTGTAGTCTCTCCATAAACCGTTACTGGTACTTTTTTCTTATCTGTAGATTCATTCACTACAACTTTGTCACTATCAAGGTATTCACTAATAGAAACAGCTACTTCCTCCTGCACCATGTCCCAGCTCACGATATTGTACTTCTCTATGGCAATAAAGTTTTGTGATATGTATACTGTTTTAACAAACGGAAGGTGAAACAACTGCTGTGCAATTGGGCTTTCTCCCGCTTCCTCTATATTTTTAAACTCATAGCTTTTTGCCTGTGTCAAGAACGAATTAGCGACGAATTTTACAATATTTTCGTTATTTGTGGGTTGTATGATAATATTATGAGATTCCATGGGTCTATTTTTTGGCAAAAATAGCGAAACAAAACCAATGTATTCAATATATTTGAAGCCTTAAGTGCCTGCTATGAAAAGAACTTTACTAACCATTATACTGCTATTACCATTAGTTGGTATTTCACAAAGCATTGTGGTCAACGATCCAATGGCTGTTGAAACTAATTACACTCCAGAACAAATGATTACAGAGGTCCTTATAGGAGGCTCTGGTTGTGGGGATGTAGCGTTTACATTTTTACAAGAAAATCCAGACGGTGCGACTAACATTGATGAGCGCAGCTGGGGATATTTTGATGCCACTGGCACAAGCTTTCCATTTGAATCTGGCCTCGTTATGTCTGGTGGTTTTGCCAAAAGTGCAGAAGGACCTAACGACAATGAGGTAAGCGATACTGGTCCAGGGTGGGGTGGTGATGCAGATTTACAAGCCGTGTTATTTGGTCTTGACGGTCTTAACGAGCCTACAAACAATGCGACCGTATTTCAATTTACTTTCGTTCCTGTAATTTCTGAAATGTCTTTTGATTTCATTTTTGCTTCAGAAGAATATGAGGATCAATTTGAATGTTCTGCTCAGTTTAGAGACGGGTTTGCATTTTTATTAAAAGGCCCAGGTATTCCTGACGACTCCGGAACCGTTTTTGGAGGAACAAACATTGCAGCCGTACCTGGTTCTGCTGGGGTTGTTGTAAACACACTATCGATACACGATGATTCTTTTACTTGTGGTTCTGAAATGCCAGGAGTTAACTTTTTCCCAGAATTATATGTGAGTAACCAAGGTGTTAATAATTTAAATGAAATACAATTTGACGGGTATACGCAAGCATTAATTGCGATGGCCTCACTTACGCCAGGAGAAACATATGAGCTAAAAATGGTCACTGGAGACAGAGGTGATACTGCATTTGATTCTGCCGTTTTTTTTAGAGAAGGTAGTTTTAATATTGGGGTAGCATTACCGCCAGATGCAACTATAGTTTCTGGTAACGCACCTTGTGAAGGTGAGGCGTTTACTTTTGGGGTAGAAGAGTCTTCACCTGGAGCCACTTTTCAATGGTACATCCAGAATCCAACCAATGGAATGTTTGATATTCTTCCAGACGAAACAGACAATGAAATAACAGTTACTCAAGGTGGAACATTTCAGCTAGAAGCTATTCTAAGCGCAGATTGTACTGCTACAGATGAGATTATCATAGAATTTTCTCCACAACCTGTGGCAGTCATTCCAGATCTCATAAGAGAATGTGATGAAGCCCCTAATGATGGGATTACCATTTTTGACCTTACGCAAGCAGATGCACAAATTATCAATGGGCAAATGGATGTGCTCGTTGACTACTATGAATCTGAATTTGATGCAGAGATGGAGATCAATGTTATTCCAGATCCTACAATGTACCAAAATATTGTGCCTAACTTCCAGATAGTATATGGTCGTCTTGAAGATATTTTTAGAAACTGTTTTGACGTCGTGCCTCTAGAAATACAAGTAGATTTTGCCCCAGAAATAACAGTACCTATTTCAGATCTATTCCAGTGTGACAATGATGAAGATGGAATAGAAACGGTTGATCTTACTTCAAAGGAAGACGAAATTCTAAATGATCTTGTTGATGTTGGCCTTGAGTATTTTGAAACGTTAGCAGATGCCCAAGCAGGAACAAACCCTATTGCCAACCCCTCTTCATATACCAGCGGTTTCACCACCATTTACGTACAAGCCACTAACAGTTTAGGCTGTACCACAGAAGGAAGTTTTAATCTAGTTCTTGGTGAAACCCCGCCATTTTCAGCACCGTTCCCACTTATTGGATGTGATGTTGAAGACAACGGCACCGCCATTTTTGACCCAAATGAAAAGAATAACGAGATTGTTAATGGAGCGATAGGTCTTAGTGTTACCTACTTCGGAAATATCATAGATGCACAAGATGCAGAAAACCCATTGATTATTCCATATACAAGTACTGGCGAAACAATTTGGGTGCGTATTGAAGATGACGCAACAGGTTGTTATAGTATTACTACGCTTGAATTGCAAGTAGCTCCGCTGCCAACGATTTGTCAGCCAGAACCACTTGTGTTTTGCGATAGTGATAATGACGGGATAGGTGAATTTATGCTCACAGATAGAGATGATGAAGTACGATGTGGTGATCCTGCAGGTTTCTTAGTTGTTTCCTATCACGAAACACAAGGAGAAGCTAATGGTAACACAAATGCTTTAGTAAGTCCATATTTAAACATTGTTCCTTTTAACCAAACGATTATTGCAAGACTTACAGATTTGAATACTGGCTGTTTTGATACGATAGCACTAGAACTTATAGTAGGCGACAGCCCTGTAATTACTGCTCCAGAGCCATTAATTCTTTGTGATGATGATGATGACGGTGAGGTGGTTTTTAATCTTACTTCCGTCGAGGCTCAAATGTTACCTTCTGGAACTTTTATAGTTGAATATTTTGAAACACAAGCTAATGCAGATAGTGGAAATAATCCTATTTCAAATCCTGGCACCTATACAAATCAGCCTTCATTAGGAAACCCACAAATTATTTATATTGTAGTCACAGATATTGACAATGGTTGTATGAGCCAAACTACGGTAGAGTTAATTGTAAATTTACAACCACTTCTTACGGAGCCCTCGCCATTAGTACTCTGTGATGTAAACAACCCAGGTGATGAAATAGAAATATTTAATTTGAACGCATCTATTTTTGAAATTACGGGTGGAGATCTTAATGTAGATATCACTTTTTATGAAACGCAATTGGACGCAGATAATGGAACCAATCCTATTACAAACCCTGAAGCGTATCCAAACATAGAGAATCCACAGCCCATTTATATCATGGCAGAAGATGCTACGACGGGTTGTATTGAAACAATGACAGTGGCACTAGAGCTACGAGTAGAAAATGCTCCTTCACCAGAAACGCCAGAACCTCTTGTAGTTTGTGACGACAACAATGATGGCTATGCATTTTTTGATCTAACAGTAAAAAGCGCTGAGATTATTGGTGGCGAAATGAATATTCTTATCAGCTATTATGAAACGCAACTCGATGCAGATAATGCAACAAACGCGATTGATACGACGATGCTGTACAGTAATATTATTCAGTTTATGCAGACCGTATATGTGCGCCTAGAATATGATGCGACAAATATGGGTAATGGCTGTTATAATACGATCACTCTTGACTTAATTGTTGCAGATAGTCCGGGAATTCCATTAGAGCTTGAACCACTCATCGCTTGTGAGAATGATGGAGATGGGATAGCCGTTTTTGATCTTACACAACAAAGCTTACTCATTTATGGAGATCAAGATCCAGATGATTTTACGTTAACCTATCACGAGACTCTTGCATTTGCAGAGGCTGGTATGCCTGTGATATCAAACCCTACGATGTTCACAAACACATCAAACCCACAGACTATCTGGTATCGCCTAGACAATGATGACGCAGACAATTTATGTAATTCTATAGGTAGTTTTGAGCTTCAGGTAGTAAATGGACCTGTTGCTATTGGACCATTAGAAGTGGAAGTTTGTGATACACTTGGAGAGCCAGGTGATGGTATTTTTACTTTTGACCTTACCATCTATGATGACACAATTACGGGAGGCATTCCTGGACTTAATGTGCAATATTTCTTAACTGATGCCGAGGCGCAAGGAAATGAAAATCCTATTTCGCCAGCAAACGAGCATATGAATGTGGATGAATTCGGGGATGCGATTAATCCGCAAACTTTATTTGTTCGTGTGACAGACAATAACTCAGCTTGCTTTGATTTTACAACGATAAGATTAAGAGTAGTTTCAAATCCTGCTCCTGCGACAGATGTTGTGCTCGAGTTATGTGATTATAATAATACCGGAGATGAAATAGAAATTTTTGATCTTACGGATGCAGCACCCTTAATTACGGGCGGAGCAAACTGGACAGTACAATATTACGCGACCTATCAAGAGGCTTTTGATATGATGAACGGGATTCCAGATCCAACAATGTATGAGAGTCAAATGAATCCAGATGTAGTCTATATTCGTGTAGATACTCTTGATAATACATCCGGTTGTTTTGAAATAGTAGCCGTTCAATTAATAGTCAACCCATTACCTGACGACACTACTGTTTTAACTAGCTTAGTTGTTTGTGAAACACCCAATGATGGCGTTGCAGAATTTGATCTAACTTTAATGAATGACGAAGCATTAGGCCCAGACCAAGATCCTGCGGACTTCGAGGTAACTTATTATGAAACTGCATTAGATGCAGAGATGATGATCAATCCTATTACCCCTGCAAATATGTATCCTGCGACAATCACACCGGGAATGCCATTGTTGATTTACACAGGAATCACAAACCTAGAAACAGGGTGTTATATAGGAGGTGTTCAATTCTTTGAGCTTGAAACGAGAGATGGAGCAACAGCAACTGCGCCTGCAGAACCATACACACTTTGTGATACAGAAGGAGCTAATGATGGTTTTACAGTTTTTGATTTATCAACCTTAGACGATGAAATACTAGGCGGTCAAGATCCTACTGTCTACGGGGTGCTTTATTATGAAACGCTAGAGAATGCATTAGAGGGTATAGACCCAATAACGCCAAAAACGAGTTATACAAACATCATTAACCCACAAGAGATTTACGCAACCGTTACAAACGCACTATCTGAATGTAGCGAAACGGTAGTCGTAATCTTAAATGTAGAACAGTTGCCTTTCTTTGAGCTGCCAGAAACATTTAGATTGTGTGTAGATGAGAATGGAAACCCTATTCAAGAAGACTCAGGAGAAGAAAGTCCACCTACTTTTGGGATCGACCTCGATGAAAACTTATATGTTTTTGAATGGACCTTAGATGGAGCCGTTTTAGAAGGGGAAATAGGAAACACTATTACAGCCGTGGCTGGAGGAGTGTATCAAGTAACTGCCACAGAGATTGCAACAGGGTGTAGTGCAACAGCAATGACTACGGTAACCTTATCTGCACCCCCTATCAACTATAGCGCACGCTTAGTTGACGGAGCGTTCTCAGGAAGCAATACGGTAGAGGTTACAACAGAAGGAATAGGAACCTATGAATACAGTATAGGAGATGGCCCATTCCAAGAGGGTACTATCTTTGAGAATGTAGCAGCAGGTTCACAAATGATTACTATTAGAGATGTGAATGGTTGTGGAGAAGCAACCTTTAAGTTTGGGGTGATTGATTATGATCGCTTTATGACACCTAACGGAGATGGCTACAATGATACTTGGAATATAGAATCTATTGCGAGTTTTGACCCTTCGGCTAATATCTATATCTTTGACAGGTACGGCAAATTACTCAAGCAATTGAGTCCTATAAATGATGCCGGATGGGACGGAACTTATAACGGAACCCCATTACCCTCTAGTGATTACTGGTTCTTGATAGAATATACTGAAGACGATACAAGAAAAGAATTTAGAGGCCACTTTACTTTGAAACGATAAAAAAATATGAAACTCAACTTAATCTACTTAGTCCTGGCATTGTTTTTTGCCCAAATCTCCGTTGCGCAGGACGGCTTACCGATATACTCGGATTATTTTGCCGATA
>Ga0307492_10000678_pt1 | contig 14263 bp, 6 predicted proteins | sample SI3LmetaG_FD_202365 | JGI IMG/M metagenome (GOLD analysis project Ga0307492, IMG submission 202365) | Sea-ice brine microbial communities from Beaufort Sea near Barrow, Alaska, United States - SI3L | ecosystem: Environmental > Aquatic > Marine > Coastal | place: USA: Alaska | collected 2017-05-06 | reverse complement strand
GTTATCTGTAATAGTGTCATTCGATCTTACAGTTTTTTGGGATAAGCTTTGACCTAATCTGACAGTCGCCAATGAGCGAGGAACGGTCATTCGAGTAGTCGTAGCCGAACGGCTGCTTTGCCCAAGATAGCGGACGTAGCGATTTATTGTGGTTTAGTCCCTTTTGAGCGATCTATAGTCGTTCAAGCAATCTGTATAACTTTAAACTTTTTGATGTTATCGATTGGTATCCTAATGGCAGGTGATCCGACATAGCCGACGTAAGAGAATTCGATAAATTAATCGGCTTTTAGCTGTGAGTTCAACTGATCAATGCAACACATGTTTTAACCCTTTCTTCTGATAAATCAAAAGGTAAGATTTTACAAAAGTATCGTTTGACATATCTCGGTAAATTTTTGATACTCACACTGCAAAATATTTGGTTTACTTTAATTACCGGGACGTTTCGTAAAATACATGGAAGATACTCTAGCATTTTCTCCATTCGATTCAGGCATACACTGCCTTTGTGTTGTCGCTCGTTTTTTTAACGTACCTTCACACCCAGCCCAATTAATTAGAGAGTTTACGCCTTCCCATGACAATTTGGTTGACGCAAATGTCATTCGAGCAGCCAAACATATTGGCTTAAAAGCAAAACAAACAACACTGAATATAGACAAACTTGCTGAGTGCCCGCTGCCCGCATTAGGGCAACATCAAGAGGGACATTATTTCGTTATTGCAAAAGTCATGAAGGAAGGGCAAGAGTTTCTTATTCATGACCTAGCCACAGGCAAGCCTGAAGTGTTGGATAAGGATGCGCTAGCCGAATTGTGGACAGGTCAAACGATTCTTATCGCGAAACGCACTGGCTTAGTGAACGCTAAAGTTAAGTTCGGTGTGTCTTGGTTTATTCCCGCTATCGTAAAATATAAAAAGCTGCTCACTGATGTCATTCTTGCCTCTTTTTTCATCCAGTTTCTAGGCTTGGCATCACCGATATTTTTTCAGGTAGTGATTGACAAAGTGTTAGTACATCGCGGATTAACTACTTTGGATGTTCTGGCAGTTGGCTTTTTTGTGGTCATTACTTTTGAAGTATTGCTAACAGGGTTTAGAACCTATTTATTTTCACACACCACCAATCGAATTGATGTGGAGTTGGGCAGTCGCTTATACAAGCACTTACTTAGTCTACCTCTGAGCTATTTTGCCAATTCACGAGTAGGGCAAACTGTTGCACGAGTGAAAGAGCTCGAGAACATTCGAGAATTTATTACTGGCACATCGTTAACTTTAGCCCTAGATGTAGTATTTAGTTTGTTGTTCATCGCCTTTATGTTTTTCTACTCGCCGCTGCTCACTTGGATTATTGTTGGCACCATTCCCTGTTACGTTATTTTATCTATTTTAATCACGCCCACATTGCGTAAACGTCTTGAGGAGCAGTTTCAGCGAAGTGCTGAGAACCATGCGTTTTTAGTCGAATCTGTCTCTGGGGCTGAAACCATAAAGTCCTTAGCCATAGAGCCTCAACTTCGCAATCAATGGGACGAACGCATCGCTGATTATGTCACCACTTCATTTAAGGCGTCACACATTAACAATGTGTATAGCCAAATCGCATCCTATATAAATAAGGTATCTTCACTGCTAACATTATATTTTGGTTCACTGGCGGTAGTAACAGGCGCCATGACAGTCGGTCAATTCATCGCTTTCAATATGTTAGCGCAACGGGTGTCTGGCCCCATCATGCGACTAGTTAATATATGGCAAGAATTTCAGCAAGCCAATATTAGCTTAAATCGTTTAGGCGATATACTGAATCTCCCCACTGAACCTGGCTACAACCCTAACCGAGCATCGTTACCCGAGTTAGCAGGCAATGTGACATTCGAAAACGTCAATTTTCGCTACGCCCCACAAGCACAGCCCGTCCTTAATGACATCTCATTAAACGTCAAAGCGGGCGAAGTCATCGGAATAGTGGGTTTTTCAGGCTCTGGAAAAAGCACCCTAACCAAGCTCATTCAGCGTTTATATGTCCCCGAGTCAGGCAAGGTTAAAGTAGATGGTATTGATTTGGCGTTAGTAGACCCAGCATGGTTAAGACAGCAAGTGGGCGTTGTACTGCAAGAGAATTTTTTATTCAACCGCACGGTGCGAGACAACATTGCGCTAGCTGACGCAGGTGCTGATATCGAAAGTGTCATAATGGTCGCCAAGTTGGCTGGCGCCCATGACTTTATCCTTGAACTGCCAGAGGGTTATGACTCTAAGGTGAGTGAAAACGGTTCATCACTTTCAGGTGGTCAAAAGCAGCGGATCGCCATTGCCAGAGCGCTATTAACCAACCCTAAGATTCTGATTTTTGATGAAGCCACCAGTGCACTGGACTACGAGTCAGAAAACATCATTCAGCAGAATATGCGACATATTACTAAAGGCCGAACCGTCTTTATTATTGCCCACCGATTAACTGCCGTTAGACAAGCTAATCGTATACTCGTGATGGATAAAGGTCGCATTGTTGAGCAAGGCTCTCATGAGCAATTGATCGCAAACCGAGGAATTTATCATAAGTTGCACGCACTACAATCTTCTGGTGACAAAACAAACAATATCGATATTGCTCCCGTAGCCAGTTAAACGGGACCGATTAATTACCATGGTAATAGTGAATATTTTGACTAAACGTTCAAGGATACAATGAGTAAGCAAAACAAACTAAATAATCAGTTCTTACCTGCAGCGCTGGAAGTCGAATCTACTCCGCCTCCTCGGTTCGCCCGTGGCATTATTTGGAGTTTATTGGTATTGATTACCATGAGCGTAACTTGGGCCTGCTTTGGCACAATTGACATTGTCGCTGTCGCTCAAGGCAAGCTAGTGCCTGGCGGTAAAGTCAAAACTATTCAGCCGTTAGAGGCAGGGGTCGTTAAACGCATCTACGTGACTGAAGGGCAAACAGTTAAAGCCGGAGATAAACTGCTCGCCTTAGACAGTCAAATTAATGATGCGGAAATACGTAAGCTAGAAAGTGAAATTAGCGCCCTACAGCAGGATCTTGTGCGTAGTCAAACGCTACTTGAACACGCGACAGCGCGCAAAAAAAACTCTACCCGCGACCAAGCATTGGCAAGCTCACCTAAAGCCACCTTGTTGCTTAGTGGCATAAATCAATTTGATGCCAAAATTACAGAGTTCTCTCTTAACTTGAAAAGTCTTGAAGCCCAAAGGAAAACCACAGAAGTCAACGTTAAACGCTACCAAAAAACTATACCGTTGGTTGCAAGTCGAGTTCAAGGAAAAAAGAAGCTAAACAGTGACCCATTGGCACATGCTGACCAATACTTACGAGCACAACAAGAATATATTGAGCAACAACAAGCATTGGCGTATGAGCAAGCAAAGGTGAATGAAATTTTGGCCAGTGTTAACGTCACTCGACAGCAACAGACATTCTTTATCGCAGACTATCAGGTACAACGCCATACCGAGCTTAATCAATTTCACCGGCAGCTTAGTATACTGCAACAAGATTTGTTACAAGCCCAAACCACAGAAACCCAACAGATATTACATGCCCCAGTCAGCGGTGTGATTGAAAACCTAATGGTCACCACAATCGGCGGCGTAGTCACACCCGCGCAAGAGTTGATGCAATTAGTGCCCCAAGAACATACTTTAGTGGTAGAGGCCGGTCTACAAAATAAAGATATCGGTTTTGTCACCACAGGGCAAAGTGTCGAAATTAAATTAGAAGCGTTCCCTTTTATGAAGTATGGACTGATCCATGGAGAAATAGCCAATGTCTCCGCCGATGCGGTTGAGCATGAACAGCTAGGGTTAATATTCCCTATCAAAGCCACCTTACACACTGAAAAAATCATGGTGAACGGCAATTGGGTCAATCTGCAGCCCGGCATGCAAGCAACGGTAGAGGTGAAAACAGGCCAAAGGCGCATTATCGAATTTTTACTCGCTCCTGTTTTAAGAGGCTTAGATGAAGGGATCAGGGAAAGATAGAATACAGACTACAAATATAATTTGATAAACGGCGAGTATTTGAGTTCTTTTTTGCGCCACTGCTACGCTGCTCACAAGAAAACTTTAAAAGAAAACAGGATACAAAAAGTGGTTAAATTTATACAGATAATAAAACTAAAATCTCTCAGTGTAATTGTTTTATCCGCTTGCTTTATTGTGGCTCTATTCTGCGCCTACTATCTAATGTCAAGCGATGGGGAAAAGGAAAAGAAGCCCCACACATTAAGGGTCGGAAAACACTTATTCGAGATACCGCGAGATTATGTATGGGGCTACAACCGTGGCAAGGATGGCATTGCAGTTGGTGCTAATATGCGCGCCCTCTATCCAGGATTTGAGCCAGAAACTCGTCATAATAAAGATGAATTTGAAAAAGGTGGGTGGGCCAATGGACGTCTTATTCTATTCTCAATCGACGACACAAAAGCAACGATTTCTACCAGTGATATTATTGCCCGGTATTTACGAGAGGCGAGGGAAACAGGTTCCTATAGGCAAGAGGGTGATTTTTATATGTACCCAGTTAGAGACAAAAAAAGCGAACTAATACTAACCACCTTAAATGGAGAAAATGATATTTATTTTTATTGCAATAAAGACGATTCAGTGCCTGCTCCCTCCTGTAATACTAGAGTCGCATTTACGTCAGATATGTATATATATTTAGTCTTCCCAAAAACTCTATTACCTCAATGGCAAACACTTAGTACTGACTTACGCCAGTTAGTCGATTCTTTTCATATTAAACAATTAAATTAACTCACTATTCAATTTGGAGGAATAATGTTATCTGATTCTCAAATTCAGCAGTTACAAATTCATGTTAATAATGGCGATGCTCTTGCTTACTACCAAGGCTTAGCCGATTTTGGTGTGGCGTACGGTCACTTGGGTTTAGGAGCCGCCAGTGATGGTAATTCTGGTAATCCATTAGCCGATTTTGGTGGTACCTTTGCTAACAATTTTTTAGAAGCAAAATTTTCTGAAACACATGGCCGAGCCATGTGGGAGTCAGAAAAACAGGCAATCAGAGAAGGACTGATTACAGCGGATTTTGCTTTGAGGCAAACCGGGGATGTTACTAGTAGTAAGATCCAAATATATCACCATGAGGTTTTTCAGTCACTAAATATACCTAAAGAAGCTTGGACGGGGACATTCTTTGATACCCGACTAGGCCCTTATTCATGGTGCTGGGATTGCGGCCCTGAGGAGTTAGGTGATGCCAATTTTGACAAAATGGTTGATACCTTTGTTGAAAACTTGGTCGAAGACTTTGGGCCAACATCTACCGAGTTGGGGGAATTTGTCAGCGATGTCATGTTGGGTGAAGTGGCAAGCAATACATTCAACGAATGGGGACTCAATCAATCGAAATTAGCTGGGGATGTGGCTTTTGCTGATACTGCTAGCCCTGTATGGGCAACCACACTTTATACTTTAGAACGTTTACCAACATTATCTGCAGAAACAATCCTAACGGTATTCGAACAAATTTTCTCATTCAATCATAATATATCAAGCTCTATCAACGATATATTTTTTGACGCAATCAACAGCTTTTTTTATCGTAAGGATCCTTTAGTATTAGATCTGGATGGGGATGGAATAGAAACTATACCGGCTGACGGTAGCGTTTTATTTGATCATGATGGTGATGGTATTAAACATGCTACTGGTTGGATTTCGCCAGACGATGGACTACTAGTTCTTGACCGTAACAACAATGGCCTGATTGATAATGGTAGCGAGCTTTTTGGTGATAATACGATTAAGAATGATGGTAATAAAGCGCTCAACGGATTTGATGCGTTAATTGATTTTGACTCTAACGGTGACGGTTTGGTCTCTGACCAAGATGCATTATTTGATGAACTGCGTATTTGGCGAGATTACAATAGCGATGGGATATCTCAATCAAGTGAACTTTCAAGCCTCAGTGATACTGGGGTCAAAAATATACTATTAGCAAACGAAGACGTAAATATAGTAGATGAAAACAATAACCAGTTGATTGCCCAGGGGCAATTCAATTTTGCCAATGGTGCTATTGGCATGACGGGTGCCGCAGCTGCGTTAAATTTAACAAATAACACGTTTTATCGAGAATTCACTGATTCCCTCCCTATTCCCTCAGAATTAGCACATTTGCACAATACTAAGGGGTCTGGTGCGGTTAGGGATTTGTTGGAAGCTGCATCTATATCCAGTGAGCTGTCGGCCTTACTGACCACTTTTTCTTCTAGTACCTCTGGCACCGAGCAAAATAGCTTAATGGACTCCATTTTAGCTTCCTGGGCAGATTCAGCGGATTTTGTGAATAGTTCTAGTTTAGTTCATAACGACTTAAACGATGTTGAACTTGTTATTTTGGCGTCAGGGCAATCCCGTCAAATTCACACAAACTATTTGATCAACCAGAACTTTATAGAGAACGATGAAGGTAGCCTAGTTGGCACACCGGAGGAACTAACAGAAGCGATTGAACAACATCAGGCACAACTTAAACTCGCTCGAGTCATGAATGTTTTGGAGGTATTTAATGGAGTTACTATTTTAACTGAAACGGAAAGTATCTTCCGCTTTGATACTCTAGCGGGTAATACGATAAGCGCCAGAAATGAAGCCGGAGTTTTCAACGTCACTGAGGCTAGATGGAGAGTATACCTTCAACCATCAGAAGGTTCTGAGAGTTTGTTTCTGGAGAGTTATGAAGAGTTAAGACAACAAATTTATACCGATTTGGCTTTGCAGACTAGGCTAAAACCCTACATGGATGATGTTTCATTTACTTTCGATGCAACTGGACTGCACGTTGATTTTTCTGCACTACAAAATCGTTTGGATTCTTTGCGTCAACTGTCACCGGAAGAAGCATTCGTTGATTTAATCGATTTGAATAGGATGGTTGGTCAGCGATATTTGAGTGTTGGTTGGGACAGTCAGTCAATACTAAAAGCTTGGTTTACCCAAGAAGAAAGTAATACGAGCTTGATAGAAGCCCTAGTTGTTTCAGGCTATGTATTTGACGGAAATGACTCTGCTGGAAGTGTTGGTATGGATATTTTCTGGGGGCAAGGTGACGACAACAGCTTCAACGGTGCTTCTGGGGATGATTTGTTGTTTGGCAACGATGGTAATGATTTGTTTTCAGGCGGGAGTGGTAACGATTCGCTCGATGGTGGAGCTGGTGACGATAGGTTATTTGGTGATGCAGGTGATGATGTACTTAACGGTGGAGAAGGTAGCGATTATCTCAGCGGAAAAAGCGGTAATGATATCCTTCGCGGTGGTACTGGGGACGGGGATATATTGACAGGTGGTACTGGTAACGATACCTATCTGTTTGGTGCAGGTGATGGCAATACCACTATCAGGAATAATGATAATGGTGAGGACAATCAGGATACCCTACGCTTTTTAGAAGGCATTGAAGTCAGTGATGTACGGGCCACCCGCTCAGGCGATGATTTACATTTCACACTACAATCCACTGGGGAAGTGATAACTGTTGAGCTGTTTTTTTCACCTTTGACTTCGGATTATGAACTAGCGTCAATTGCGTTTTTCGACGGGACTGTTTGGGATGTAGATACACTCAAAGCCTTAGTAATGGTGCCGACAGATGGTGATGATAATATTACCGGTTATGCAACAGATGAAACCATTCACGGTTTAGGCGGTAACGATACTCTTATTGGTGGTGGTGGCGATGACAGTGTATTTGGCGACACAGGTAATGACGTCGTACATGGTCTAGACGGTAATGATTCCCTCGAGGGGGGCATTGGCGATGATTACCTTAGTGGAGGTGTTGGTGATGACACTGTTCACGGCGGAGAAGGAGACGACTCTCTATCTGGAAACAATGGTGATGACATTCTTACTGGAGGCACCGGTAATGATAGGTTTTCTGGGGATAAGGGTAACGATACCTACGTCTTTAACCTAGGTGACGGTCAGGACACAATCAGTAACTATGATCCCAATGTCGATAGTATTGACACTCTACGCTTTGGTGAAGGCATAACTAACAATGACTTGCTCTTGACCCCATCCGGAAACGATCTGCTTATCTCCATTAACGGAACCACTGACCAAATCACACTGTCGGAACACTTTTATGGTACTGAGAGCCTTTATGCTCTTGATGTGATTGAATTTTCGGATGGGACAGTCTGGGATAGCGAGGTTATTGCACAAGTATTAATGATGGCCACGGTGAACAACGATGTCCTGAGGGGGCAAGATAGCAGTAATGATGTTATTAATGGCCTGGCCGGAGACGACACTATTTCAGGTCAGGGGGGCAACGACACCTTAGATGGGGGCGAAGGTAACGATACTCTGCTTGGCAATGACGGCGATGATACTTTATTGGGTGGCACGGGTAATGACATTGCACATGGTCAAGACGGTGATGACTATCTTAATGGCGGCATTGGTGATGACTATCTTAATGGCGGTGAAGGGCATGACATACTTAACGGTGGTGTAGGAGAAGACTCTCTTATCGCAAGTGGTGGGAACGATATTCTCACAGGTGGTACCAGCAATGACAACCTATCAGGCGGGAAAGGGAACGATATCTACGTCTTCAATCTAGGGGACGGTCAGGATTCTATCAATAACTATGATTCTGATACTGGCAGTATAGATACCCTACGTTTTGGTGAAGGCATTGCTGCCAGTGACTTGCTTTTGACCCCATCCGGAAACCATTTATTGATCACCATTAGCGGAACAACTGACCAAATCACGCTCTCGGAACACTTTTATGGCACCGATGCTCTTTATGCCATCGATGTTATTGAGTTTACAGATGGAACACTGTGGGATAGCGCGGCTATTGCACAAGTATTAATGACTGGTTCCTTGAATGACGATGTCCTCAGGGGCCAAGATAGCAGCGACGATATTATCAGTGGACTTACGGGAAATGACAATATTAAGGGTCTGGGAGGCAATGACATCCTAGATGGGGGAGACGGCAACGATACTCTGATTGGCGGTGAAGGTAATGACCAATTAGATGGTGGAGATGGTGTCGATCAAATAATTGGCGGAAGTGGTGACGACGTGCTTTCCGGAGGAGCAGGCGACGGAGATCAGTTAACCGGTGGTGTTGGTAATGATGTCTATTTATTTGGCATTGGGGACGGCAATACTACTATTGATAATTATGACGTAACTCTAGGTCGTATTGATGTATTGCTATTTGGCGAAGGCATAAATACTGAGGATGTTCTCGCAACGAGTAGCGGTAAAGATTTGTTGTTGACACTAAAAAATACTAGTGAGGAAATCACTATATCAAATTACTTCGAAGGTGATGGTGCAGGAGGTTATGCTCTTAATGTCATTCAATTCAACGATGGAAGTGAGTGGGACATAAGTACTATCATTGAATTGGTTCTAGCTCCCAATGAGGAACAAAATTTATTGTTAGGTACCAACAATAACGATGTGATGACGGGCTCTGAATTGGAAGATTTAATTCGCAGTGGTGCAGGTGTTGACCGTTTATACGGTCGGGCAGGTAACGACGTGTTATATGGCGAAGAAGGTGATGATTACCTGCTGGGAGAAGACGATGACGACCAACTACTGGGTGGTGCAGGAAATGACAATCTAAGTGGCGGAAACGGTGACGATATCCTCACTGGCGGCACGGGTAACGACACGCTGGACGGCGGCAACGGTAGTGATAGATTCCTTTTCAATATTGATGATGGCCAAGATATCATAAGCCACTATGATTCAAGTGCTGCTGCAAGTGCCATTGATAGCATCGTGTTTGGAGAAGGGATCGGCCTAGATGATATCACTCTGGAGAAATCAGGTGATCACTTGTTCATCAAGTTGGTAGGAGGCGAAGACCAACTTAAGCTCAACAGCTGGTTCAAAAACGACTACTACCAAATAGATCAGTTTGAATTGTCGGGGGGAATCATCCTAAGTAATAACGAATTCATTAACCACTTTGCAATGAATTCTGTAGGCGGTGGCACCAGAGATACATTCTATGGTGGTGCAGGTGTTGATATTATGTCAGGCGGAGGCGGTATTGATCGCTTATATGGCCGGGCTGGTAATGATGTATTACATGGTGATGACGATGGTGACTACCTGCTGGGAGAAGACGATGACGATCAACTTCTGGGTGGTGCAGGCAATGACAATCTCAGTGGTGGTAATGGTGATGATATTCTCATCGGCGGCACGGGTAACGACACGCTGGACGGCGGCAACGGTAGTGATAGATTCCTTTTTAACATAGGCGATGGGCAAGACATCATCAGCCACTATGATTCAAGTGCTGCTGCAAGTGCCATCGATAGCATCGTGTTTGGAGAAGAGATCGGCCTAGATGATATCACTCTGGAGAAATCAGGTGATCACTTGTTCATCAAGCTAGCAGGTGGCGAAGACCAGCTTAAGTTAAACAACTGGTTTAAAAACGACTACTACCAAGTAGATCAGTTTGAATTCTCAGGGGGAACCATCCTGAGCAATGACGAATTTATTGGCAACTTTGCAATGAATTCTGTGGGCAGTGGCGCCAGAAATACATTCTATGGCGGAGCAGGTGTTGATATTATGTCAGGTGGAGGAGGCATTGATCGCTTGTATGGCGGGGCTGGTAATGACGTTTTACATGGTGATGACGATGGTGACTACCTGCTAGGAGAAGACGATGAAGACGAACTACTGGGCGGTGCAGGCAATGACAATCTCAGTGGTGGAAACGGTGACGATATTCTCACTGGCGGGACCGGTAACGATACGCTGAGCGGTGATAGTGGTAGTGATACTTACGTCTTCAATTTAGGCGATGGTCAAGACAGTATCAGTAACTATGAAGCCAATTCTGACATAATTGATACTCTGCGTTTTGGTGAAGGAATAAGCGTCAGCGATTTGGTATTTACTCCATCTGGAAATCACTTACTAATCACCATTAATGGGACTACGGATCAAATTAGTCTGTCGAATCATTTTAGCGGTTCCGACGGTTTTTATGCGATTGATTCAATTGAATTTGCAGATGGCTCATCATTGACACCTGCAGAAATCGAAACTGCGGCGCAAACGGGATCTGCCGCTCCAAGTGCCCAAGCTAAGATTATCAATGACAACAACTCTTTAACCGAAAATGCTTGGGGAGAGCTGTCTATTTATATGGAAAAAATAGAAGAAAGTGAAACATTGGAATTAGATAACTCTGATGTGGCTTTCAGTGTTGTTGACCATAGCTTTGCTTTATTGAGTCAAACCATGGCCAGTATTGATGATCACGATGAATCAGAGGACGTTAGTTTACCAACTGCAAAACACCTAGTTAAATCTAATATTGTTGAACATTTGTTTTAGTCTCAACAAAATGTAATTTTATAGGGCTTTCTATTTACTAGAAAGCCCTCTTTTAATATATTTATTTTTGGATTTTATAATGGTCATTCAAAATAATTTTCTTTCAACTGTCTCAAAACACACTTCAAATGTTATCTGTATTTCCACATCGTAAAAATATCTAACTGTCCGCTATCAGCCAAAATCGCCTTCATGAACTACCGTTTTTTAAGGCTAGAATGTATTCAAAGCCGACTGATTAATCGAATTCTCTTACGACCGCTTTAGGTCGTTAGCTCCCATTTTGGGCTGCGAACTAGACTGACAATTTATCGCTAAAATCAGTTTAACTGAAGTGACTCTTAATGGTGGGTATTTGCACAAACTTCCCAGTCAGGTTTAACGCTCGACTGTCCGGTTTTAGGCTCACAGCAGCCTGATTCTATTCCCTAGTTACTACTCAGTCCAAGAAGCCATAAAATTGAAAGGGTGAGCATAAATCATAAGTTTGTATCATTAACCCAACTACCGACTCGAATTTTGGCGAATACATATGTTTTCTAATTAACTTAAAAGTCGATTCATAAGTGGATGATTTACTTCTCTAGTTATCTAGCAATAATTAAATTGCACGATTTTTTTGTTAATGCGAACATAAAATTCCTCAGAAAGTGTAAAACAGATTATTAAAAGGAATTTTATGCGTCACTGTATTTTAATTGTAAGCCTTATTATTTTAGGATGTGCCAGAGAACCTTATCAATTTGCTAACATTGACACTTATTCTCTGGAGTACCAGATTTCGGGAAAGAGTAAAACGTGTTTTGCTTTATTTGAAGCTGGCGCGGGATTCGACCTCGAAACATTTGATCCCATATTTAGCCAAATATCTGAAAGTTGCACGGCCATTCGTTACTCAAGAGTAGGTCAAGGCAAGTCCTCTACACTCAGCAGTGAGTTAAGCGCAAGTAACTATGCTGAAATAGCTAAGAAACTTTTAGATCATCTACAAATAGAACAACCTGTGATTTTTGTTGGGCATTCATATGGGGGAATAATAGCAAGATACTTTGCTGAAATGTTTCCCGAACAAACTAAGGCGTTACTACTTATTGACCCTGGTACAAAATGGGAAAGTAAAATAATAGCAAAGATTGATCCCATTGCTGTTGAGAAGGAAATCAAAATGCTCAAGGATTTTGGAAATAGCTTAGCACAAGAGCGCTCTAGGTCAGACGGTTTACTGAATGAATTGAGAGACCTCTGGCTTTCGTACCCCTTGCCAGACTTTGCTGAAATTGGTGACATTAAGGTAACAGCAATTGCCAGCGTGCAATTTATGGGCGATGACTTTGTATTAGGCAGCCTCGAAGCGAGGCAAATTAGAGCCAATATGCTTGAGTCATGGGTCAACGAATTCCCAAGAGGAAGGTTTGTATCTACTACCAAAAGCGGCCATTTTATTCACGTTGAAGAGCCAGAGTTTGTCATTGCTGAATTTCAAAAATTAGTCATTCCCTAATAGCACTCAAAAGAGTGATATCTACTAAAAATGTGACTAATAATTGTAGATGAATTTTGAATTCAATTTTCAGTCATATTAAAAGGAAATTTTGATGTACCAATTATGTAATTCAATTTTATGTAATAGATTACGACTATTTGTTTTTCTATTATTCAGCTCTTCTCTTGTTTTTGGGCAGTCAGACAGTACAGAAGTCGGTGAAGACGAACGTAGAGACGTAGTGGAAAATATTTCGGCTATGATAAACGATACATATTTATTTCCTGATGTTGGCAAACAAAGCACTCTCTTCATTAATAAGCAGCTTGAGTCAGGCATTTACGATAGCATGTTAGATCCAGTTAGTTTTGCACAAAAACTTACTGATGATTTGCAAAGTATTAATCACGATAAACATATGAGAGTAATCGTTAAAAGTGCTAAACGGTTAGAGCTTGAGACCAAAGATTATGCATTAAATAGTGTAAAGCGAGAGCGATATCCCAAAGAACATAATTATGGTTTCCAAAAAGTTGAAAGCTTAGACGGGAATGTGGGTTATATAGATTTTCGTGTTTTTGATAAAACTAATTCCGCTAGAGAAACGGCAGCAGCGGCCTTAAAATTTTTATCTAATTCAGATGCACTAATAATAGATTTGAGAAAGAACCGTGGCGGTAGTCCATCTATGGTGCAATTGATTAGTAGTTATTTTTTCAAAGAGAAAACACTTCTAAATACCATGTACTCACCAAGAACAGGCAAAACCCGGGAGCTTTGGACATTAGATAATATTCCCGGCGAGCGATTGTTAGATGTTCCTGTATACATATTGACAAGTAATTCAACTTTTTCAGCCGCAGAATCTTTTACTTATAATTTTAAAAATAGAGATCGTGCGACTATTGTAGGTGAGACAACTAAGGGAGGGGCGAATTCAGGTAGACTATTAGCTGCGAATAACCGCTTTGATATATTTATTCCATATAGGCAACCAATTGATCCTATTACGGGTAAAAATTGGGAAGGAGTAGGTGTATTACCTGATGTTATTGTTCCTGCCGACAATGCCTTTGATAAAGCCTATGAATTAGCTAAAAAAGCAGCTGAAAAATATAGAAAAAATGATATCGATGGCAAAATGGTTCCAATTAGAAATGCTCAGAAAGAATTTAAAGAAAAACTGGCTATTGCCAATGGGTTATAAAATTAGTTGAGGCGTTGGAAGAAGTACTTAGTAGTGATTAGCCCTCTGATAACGTATTGTCTAAATACTTTCCCAATAATATAAAGCGCATAAATAACCAACTGATGGATATATTACGGTTGATGAATCTTCACAAATAACCTTGATAAATGCATGACGAC
>Ga0307492_10000677_pt1 | contig 14266 bp, 12 predicted proteins | sample SI3LmetaG_FD_202365 | JGI IMG/M metagenome (GOLD analysis project Ga0307492, IMG submission 202365) | Sea-ice brine microbial communities from Beaufort Sea near Barrow, Alaska, United States - SI3L | ecosystem: Environmental > Aquatic > Marine > Coastal | place: USA: Alaska | collected 2017-05-06 | reverse complement strand
TTGTAAAAACCAGTTTTGCCGCTACGAAACTGCGGGTACTTTTTCTTACAATAGCAACACTGAGGACTTCACTGAACACGAGTGGAACGGCACTTCATATCATTCAGATTTGCTTGCCTATGGGCCACTCGCAAATGTTTATGTGGAAGGACCCATTGAAGAAATCGCCGGGCCTTGGCACCTCGACAGTAACCCGAATCACCCTTACGACACCCACCTAGTCAACACTGACGATGTTGATATGGGCCAGCTACGTGTTGTTTATTGGGGCGGTGCAACAGAAAACTACATCTACACAGACAACAAACCCTGGGGAACAGAGCATGTGTCTTACACCGGTGATGCGGTTGACAATAATGACCTTGATTTCCCACAATCCGATAAGCTTTGGGCCCTGAAAAGCGTATCCACCACCAGTGGCGGAAAAATTATGATATCCAGCGCCCACATGGAAGCTTCGCTGTTCCACACCGCTAGCACCTTCGATAACGGAGGTATGACGGAGTGCCAGCAATACAACAATTACACTTACATGGTTAAGAAAATGAAGGCCGAATTCGGTCTCAGCTTCACTACGCCACTCTATGACGAGGCATGCAGCAACGAGCGCAATGGTGAGGTCCAAGAGACAGCAACCCTGTTCCCGGCCGGGCTTGCATTCCAGAACGCACCTCGCATCGGCAGTGACGGAGGCGGTGGTGATGGTGGTGGAAATGTCAACACGGGTTTTGATGCCGGAAATCTAGGCGCATTTGCCTTAAGCGGTTCCGCTGCCAGACCCTGGTCTGCCGACTCCTCAGTTGCCTGCACCGGTTCCCATGCAGCCCGCGCCGGGCACTCGCGTGGGGTAGATTCCGATAGTTCTATCAGTATTACAGTTCCTGCAACTACAGGCTCCGTCTCATATCAGTATAGCTATCCATCCGCGCTTGACCGGGGTGATGATTTCCACGTTATCGTTAACGGTACGGTCGTTAAGTCATATGAAACCGGAGCTGGTGCAAACTGTTCCAGTGATACGGTAGCTGTGTCTGAAGGAGATACCCTGCAATTCCGCTGTCGCTCAGGTGGAAACGGCGAAACCTGCACTGTGGATGAGGTTGTATTCAACTAGCGTGGAATGGGTAACTCCATTCCGAATGGGTTGTTAGCAAAATGCACCAAGAATGTTCAGCAATCAATCTTGGTGTATTTGTCATAATCTAAACAATTCACCAAGTAATGGATTTCCCCTGCCAGTCAAGAAAACTAGCTTCGCCATTTACCGTAGTATCTTCAACGATACCCAAGAGTTGCTTAGCAACAAACTCAGGGGTAAACAATTTACCTTTAGGCACATTTTTCTGAAAAGGTTTAGAAAGTGGGGTATCAGTCGTTCCTGGGTGAAAGGAGATTAATTTAATATTCTTTGCTATACGCGCTAATTCTATAGCAGCAGATTTTATCAACATATTCATTGCCGCTTTTGAAGCACGATAGCTATACCAGCCTCCAAGCTTATTATCACTTATACTGCCAACCCTCGCAGTAAAAACGACTACCTTACAGACTTGATTACCGACAAGTATCGGTGTTAAGTGCTTTAACCACAACATAGGGGTAATAGTATTAGCGGTTAAAATCTCGGTAAACGCTTTTACTGAAAAGTCTGACATGCGTTTTTCTGGTTGGCAATTTTCATTGTGTAAAACACCATGGCAAATAAAAACCTGAGATATATCTGCAGTAGTTACCTTTATTATACGCGCTACCGCTTGGCTTATTTCCAATTCTTGATAGCTTTCAACGGGAATCACGTTAGCTTGATTAAAGGCTTGTTGCTGGTAAAAGTTGATATTACGACTAACAACAATAAGCGCTGAATCTTTATCAGTAATAACTTGCTGAGCTAAGGCCTTTGCGATATCGCTATTTGCACCGATGATTAATGTTGTTTGGTTTTTCATAACAAGTTCCTTGCTCGCAGGTAACAACGCCTATACCAAACCGTTGGTATAGAAAAGTAGAAATAGGTTGGCGATATTTTGCTAATAGCAAATAACCACCATGGGTAATTTGTTTAATCACAGGAAATTGTAAAGGAGCAACTAACGCGCCTAGACCAACCAACGTCCAAGCTCTATGTGTTACATCTAAACCAAGTAATACTTTACCTTGGTATTGTCCGTGCAAAATTTCCATAGCTTTACTGATGTTTATGAGAGGAAAATTTGTTTGAAAGTTCACTTGATGAAGATTTTCCAACACAATAAGGTTTTTGTGATCGTAGCCTTTAAGTTTCTGCATTTCTAAAGAGCACAATGGGCATTCGCCATCATAAAAAATTGTTAATGTGTTATCCGTCATTATATTTTCCTTAATCAAGTATTACTTTAAAACCATAAAACGACTGCATAACCATGCAATAAACTGACTAACAGGGTGAGTACGAATCTCATCATTAAATAAGGTTTTGTATATGCGCATTCTTTTTTGTTGCTCATCAGATATTCCGCCAAAAACAAACTTACATAACCAATGGGTAGAACAATCAAAGCGTAAATAACCGGTAGGAAAAAGCAAAAGTAGGCATAGAGACAAAAAATGTTACTGATTATCAGCGTTGTTGAATATTGTGCAAGCGTGTCTTTTCGCCATAAAGTGCCTGCCAAGAAACTCAATATGATCATACTGTAAAAAAGAAAAGCTTGCTGTGGGTCAAAGAACAAATTATTCGGAGGAAATTCGAATAACCACAAGCAAGCCAAAAAGGGAATTAGTCCTAAATAGCCTAGTGATTGCCAGGTTTTCATTCTAGCTTTCGCCGCTAATACTAGTGTTAAATTTGACGTTATAGCAAGTTACCCTATGGGTTATATCATCTCGACCAACATGTTTTAATTTAATGGTGCACCTCAAAAATTTATTGTTCACTAACCATTAATACGAAAGTTTTTGCTTAATAGATCTAAAAAACAAAAATGAATGGTTATTAACCAATGAAGCCTCTACAGAAATTGCCGAAATAATTTCCCCTATTCGACTGTACTGTTCAAGTGTCATATCTCTCTCCCCAGCTCGAGTCAGAGAGGGCCACCATTTTTCACAGCCTGAATGACGTTGTTTATTACCTGACTCGTCAGGGTTTTGGCTTATACCAATTCGTTTATTTTATTGCCAAATCGCTTATAAAAAAGTCTTAACCAAAATGGTGTAAATAGTGTCGTGTAGGCGATAACGATAACGATTGTAGCGTAGATTTCTTCGTTGAATAAGCCCGAAGTCCTGCCAAGTTCAGCGAACACTAAACCTACTTCCCCCCTTGGTACCATGGCTACTCCGATCAGTACTTTACGAGCTAAGTTCTCCTTAATTAGAAGCGCTCCACCAACTTTTCCTATAATTGCTATTGCTGTGAGGGATAAAGAAAAATACCAGAAAAAATGAGAAGTCCAAATAACCTTACTAAGATCGAGGGACAGGCCAATAAAAACAAAAAATATGGGTGTAAACAATTGAATGATAGGCTTCATTTGGTCGTGAATATGTTTAGAAAAGTTTTCATCAGCGCGTAGCGAAATACCAAATGGCATAAAGAACCGACGTGACAACGCAAGTCCTGTCACAAAACCGCCAAGAAGCTCTGGTATGCCAATTTCCTGAGACAGCCAAGCTAGAAAGAGAACCAATGAAACAATTGTAGTCGGAACAATTCCTGGTATTGTACTATTATGTTCAAATCTTCTGATGAGATAGCTAACTGCTTTTGCTAATGATGGTGCGATCAGAAAAAAGATAAACATAAAAAGTAAAATACGTGATAAACCTGCAACATTAATTGTACCAGACATCGAGAAATCAAATAAAATAGCCAGTAATATAACGCCAAGAATATCATCAAGTACTGCCGCGCCTAAAATAATTTGTCCTACTTTACTATTATTTTGACCAAGCTCTGTTAACGAGCGCATTGTTATACCAATGCTGGTAGCAGTCATAGTTCCAGCTATCATTAAAGATATTAGACTCTCTAATTCAAACCAATAGTGACTGAGAGAAAAACAAAGAACAAAAGGAAAAATAAATCCACCCAGAGCAACTACAACAGACTTTGTCCCCGTTTTCATCAGATTGCTGATGTCTGTTTCCAAGCCTATCTGGAATAGCAACAGAATGATGCCGACTTCAGCGAGAATAAGGATCAGTCCATCAGGTTCTATCATTCCAAGAATTGAAGGACCAAGAATAACACCCGCTATGATTTCACCAATTACAGAAGGAACTTTAAAGTAGCTAGCAACCTCACCGAATATGCGTGCAAGGATAAGGATGATTGCAATATGCAATATTATTGTTGAAGTATCCATTGCTCTCGACCGACCTAGTCAGATTTCACTGAAAACTCCATGAGCCTATAGTAGCCATGCCAGTATTTGCTTTCGTGTTTTTGAGTTGTACACTTACTCATTGAGTGCGCAGCATTGGCAATTTCTTGATTTAGATCCGCACGCCAGAAATTACCCAGAAACGGTTCGATTTTTTCAAAGATATTACGAAAAAAACTCATCTTATGAAACCAGTGGCTGTTGGTTATGGGGCTATAATCAGCAATAATAATACGGCCACCCGGTTTAGTAATACGTAAGGTTTCTTTGAACACATTATTACGAGTCTCTTCTGGTAACTCATGGAGTAAAAAGAACAGTAGCGATGTATCGACTGAGTCGTTAGCCAGTGGAATACTCTCGGCATTTGCCTCGAAAAGGTTAAAGATATCAGCAGTGTTATTGGCTTTAATTTTTTTACGTGCCTGTTCAAGTTGGATCGCTGCAATATCAAAAAGGTAGATGTTATTCGAATTAGATTCGGTACCCGTTTTGGGAATAATGTCACCATAAGCGCAGGAGATCTGTGCCATAGAATAATCTGATTGGGTAGCAAGAAGTTTGACAACATCATTGGCTATCTTGTTGTATTGGCCCCACAAAATCCGATTGACTACAAAGGGCAGGTCAAAGAAGTAAACGCCCACAGGTGACAGATAGGCCCACCAATAATTCTTCGCTAGATATTCCGGCATTTTTGTAGTGCCATCATGACCGTCACAATAGGTTTGCCAATGAATAATTTTCGGTTTTCTTTGTTTCCCTCTAATAACGGCTGCTTGTGACTCATTCATCTCTAGATATTCCTCTCTTAAATATTTCTTATGGACATTAAGGTTCCGCTACGGTGATGCGATTTGCATCATTACTTCTGGCATTGCCAAGAAAATAATAATAAAGTTGATTAGTAACTAGTTGCCTTAATCTTCCAATGGCTCTTCGGGTAACTTATGGGCTATTCCCTGATGACAATCTATACAGGTTTCGCCTCGCTCAGCGATCCGTATTGGATCATGTTTTCTCTTGGCCCGTTTTGATTGGTTTTTCAAATCCATCGATTCATAACTATGACAGTTTCGACATTCTCTTGAATCAGTTTCTCGCATACTTTTCCAGACGTTAGACGCTAGCTCGTAACGTTTTTTTTCATATTTTTCTGGTGTATCTATGGTCCCCAACGCACTATGGTAAAGCTCGTTAGATGCCTTTATTTTTTTGACGATTTTATGTATCCAGACTTTAGGTACATGACAATCAGGGCATGATGCCTTCACTCCAGAGTTGTTTTTATAATGAACGGACTCCTTGAATTCAGCGTAAGCGTTATTTTTCATTTCATGGCAACCTATACAAAATTTTTCTGTATTAGTAACGTCCAAGGCGGTATTAAATCCGCCCCAAAAGACTATCCCCATGATAAACATAACAATCGCGCCAACAGGAAGTCCTAACATCCATGATTTTTTACTGACTATCCATAATTTCTGCCATCTTTCTTTGAAAGAATTCATTTTATCAATCCGACTACTTTATTGTTGGCTAGCGTAATAATTCAGTAAGGCTTCGACCTGCTGGTCGCTGAGTTTGTCAATATTCTTTTTCATTTTATCTTCCATGGCCCGCTCACCATTACGATACAATTTCATTGACTCCTTTAAATATGGAGTCCATTGACCAGCCAAAATACCGGAATCATCATCCGGTGAACTACCACCATCTTCATGACATTTTCTGCAACGAGATTGATGAACCTTTTCACCTTTAGACGCCAGTTCAGTGTTAAATTCCTGTTTTGCCGCCACAAAAGGTTTGGCGGAAAAATACTCGGCAATGGCTTGTATCTGATCTTCTTCCAGCTCATTTGCAATTTTTTTCATATCAGTTTCTGGGCGAGTTAGATCTCCATGACGATATTTAGATTCTATTGCAACTCTTTCACCTGCTTTATACGCAACCATCGTGTCAAAAATAAATATTTCAGAAGCGCCAGCAATAGTGGGTATATCTGAGTGTTGACTGACACCGTTTTCACCATGGCAATCAGCGCAACTCTTTATAAAGTCAGGTACCTCTGCAGTAATGAAATTGAGAGAGAGAATCAACAGTATTCCTAAACTAATTTTCATTTTCTTTACCTTTCATTGACTAGAGTAATGACTTATTTATAATTAAAATCGATATCCTGTCGACAGTAACCAATAGTTCACATTATAATTTTGACTAAATGCTCCAAAAGTAATTAGATTAACGGCAGTACCTGGGTTAACACCGTCGATAGCAAAATCTTCGCTTTTAAAATCTTGGTAGTGATAACTCAGTGCAATATTAATTTTTTCCGAATAACGATAATTCACTTTAAGTTTTACCTTAGTCCATTGGCTGGCTAAAGCAGGCAGCTGATCACCCTGAGAATTTTGACTCACCACAATACTGGTGTTAGCGTCTGAGCGATTAACATCGAGCGTAACATCCAGATTGTCATTCATGAGTTTCGTTATCCTCAAACTCATACCATAACTTTCAACGTCATCAACATTGTCAACGGTCCAGTCGGGAATAGAAAAACTGGCGCTACCGGATTGCTCTGTCTCAATTTTTTCCTGTTGATAATAAAAGTCAATAAGGGTTGATTGATTAGCACGCCAACCGAAATCAAGATTAAAGTTATGCTGCTGGTTATTGGTCAGGCCGAGCACTGTGGTGTTATAATCTTGCTCGGAAATTTCGCCACCAATAGACACAGATAGAGTATCAGTTGGCAGATAGGCTAATTGGAATTTAAATTTATCTTGTTCTCTTTCTGCCACATTGAATCGTTGCATCAATGGATTATCTGTAACCCCCAAATAATCAATCAATTGTAATTGTGAACTATCTCGTTTAAATGATTCGGCACTCAAATTCAAATTCATTTGATCAAAAAATGTTGCTTGATAACGTGCTTCATATCCTTCATCGCTGGTTTTATGAACCGACTGGAAGTTACGTTCTTTCCGTTTTGAGAGATAATTAAAATCAATCTTTTGATCCCGAGTTATTTTAAAAGTCAATTCAACTTTCGCTGATTGTTGGTCAAGATCATAAGGTAGGTTTGTTAAACTTGATGCAACATACACATCATCAATCACCGGTTGATAATTAATCTGTGGAGTCTTATTGTCACGTTTCCGCATTCGATATTTAAACCTTACCTTCCAATCAGAGTTTATCCAGTGATTGATATTCATTGAAAAATCCTGTGACGCTACTTTTGCACCGATATTTTCAAAAGGTAATGGAGATAATAGGTTTACATTAGTGGTGTAGGGTAGTAACCCTTGATCTTGTTTGAATTGTGACAAAGAGTACCGAGACACGATGAAAGATTTAGGTGCATATCGATATCGGACTTTTGCACTGATATTAGTCGCGGTATTATCCGGATCAGTTGCAACTTGTCCGAATTCACTTCCAGAAACCAATGCTAAATAAGGCAATTGATAACTTACACCATCAAGGTCATCTGAAAATCGTGAAAATGTCAGATTAACCGACGCGAGCCATTGTTCTTCAAGATAATGAGCGGATAGCAAAAAGTCTTCGCTTGTTTGTTTGATTGGAAAAGGTAAATACGTTGCATTGAGTATTTGAGCATCGGATGATTCTCTAACGCCTTCCTTGTCCAGTCGTCGATAACTGGTTTTGAAGCTCCAGTTGTCATCGCCATTAAAACGGTAATTAATACCTAATCTTTCCCACTCGCTTTTCAGATTAAAGGAGCTGAATACAGCGCGATCATTAAAGTTCCTTGCATCATCGCTGAACAACCAATTATTTGGCAGTACTAAGTCCATAGAACCTGGATTAGTGAATGGTGTTGTCAGATTTTGATATTTACGAATTGGAATTTTTTGAAAATCAAATTGCAATTCATAACTGCTTTGCTTACCAAAAATAGATTCTAGACCGAAAGAGTCTAAGCCTAAATGTTGAAAACTGGTATTCCAATATAGACCATTTTCTTGTTGCATTTTAACGTCGCCATTCAGATAAAAATGCGTCCCATCATCTATCCCAGAATAGTTCGCAAAACGATATTCTTTATTGTCCATGGTACCAAAAGATGCTTCTAGTTGTACGTCCCAAGGCTTAACCTCAGGACAGTAACGACACTGCCATTTTTCAAGATCCACGTCTAATTGTTTGTCTGATACAAACCCCTCAGCCGCTAGTGTGCTATAGCAAATAAGCAAAGTTAAGATGAAGCCTGTATAACGTATTTTATTCATAAGTTTGTTGCCCAGTATTTCACTGCTGAAGCCTACTCCCTGATGGATGATTACTACCATGAACTTTTGCATGACAATTAGCACAACTTCGTCCCAGTAAAAATGCCGATGAATTGCCATTGGGAGCACCTAGACCTGAACTAGTTTGAGAAAGGCTGGGATGGCCGGCCGCGCTATGACAGTTTTGACATAGGAAAGGAGCTTTTTGGCGTAACATGGCACTGTGATTGCTACCATGAGGTGCATGACAGAGAGCACAATCTTCACTTGCAGGTTCGTGTTCCCAAACAAATGGACCACGCTTTTCAGCATGACATTGGAAACAGGTTTGGTTAGTTGTTTCACCGACTAAGGAATGTTCATTAAGGTTGCCGTGGGGACTATGACAATCAACGCATCCCATTTGTTGACCATAATCAAGCGGATGACTTGAAAAACGTTTACTCGCTAAGCGTTCTGACTGATGGCAAGTTCCACAGACTTCAACCTGATTATGTTTTAACTGAACAGGATCTTTGGCTGCATGGATCTGGTGACAATCAGTACAACTCACTTCATTCGACTGATGAATGCTACCCGACCAGTGGGACTCTGCCGTTTTCTCATGACAAGAACCACAGATTTTATTTTTTTCATCTGCGGTCACACCATCACCTTGGCGATAGGCGATCATTGGTTCTCTTGTTTTGTCTTTAGCTAAACGTTTTTGAGTATGATCACCAGCCGCGCCATGACAGGATTCACATTGAAACTGGGCGAGCGGTGCATGTTTGTCGAGCCGATTGCCATGAGCAGTTTTAAAAATATCCATAACAGGAAATTCCGAGTCCTCATCATGACAACTTAAACAAGTGTCGGCACCTTTCTTAGAAAAATCGGCATGTTGTTTAACCGTTAAAAGGTCCGACTGTTCAGCGACTTTTAATTCTTCTGCCCAGAAATTATTTGTCGAGAACAGTAAACATAAATATAAAGCTAGGCGAATGATTAACGACTGTTTATTTAATCCATATCCATTCAATCCACAGCCTACAATTTTTTTCAATTAAATTATCCTCACAGTTTAATTTCCGCTTCGTTTTAAGATGCTCTGCTAGTCAATGTCAATATTGTGCACGTCTTTAACATCCTTTATCCCACCTGGGCCATGACAGAATTGACAGGTTTCTATCACTATAAGATTACTAACGTCGGCTTGTGAAGTATCAAAAGACGCGCCTCCGTTTTGAGTCATATGGGCTTCAGCTAGTGCCGAATCATGACAAGAGGAACACACAGCCGCTGTGGCTGAGATATTGCTGTCGTCCTCAGGGTCGGCCAGATCAGTACCAGTACTTATAGTCGATGCAAGGACGTTTCCACCTAGGGGTAATTCATAAGTCCCTGCAGCGTGACAAGTTTCGCAGTTGTTAAGAATACCGGGGAAATGAACGTGGCTAAAGTCGTGTTCAGTGCCGCCAAATCCATAGACCACAAAATCATTTTCGCGCATACCTGATGCATGTATTGAATGAATGAGTGTTTTAAAATCAATCGATTCCTCAACTTTTCCATCACTAGTGCTGGCGACATCGGCTGGTCGACGATTAATATCGGTATTGTTTGGGTTATGACACATCACACACAACTGCACCTCACCATTACGATTAGCACCGTGCAAGCTAACCTGATCATGACAGGCATTACACTTGGCATTCTCGACTACCTCACGGCGAGGACTGACGTTTGTGTCAGTAATCGTAAAATAATCAACAACGCTTTTAACTGGTAGTCGATCGGTAAAGGCGCTATCGCCATCAATATCGCCCGCAGGATGACCTTCTATGGCTACCGCTCCAGTACCAGTAGCGTCAATGGGGATGGCAACAGTTGATGTTGCTGTGTAGGTGCCGTCACCATTATCGCTAGCACTCAGTCCATTAATTGAAACAGTACTAGCAGCACCGCTTCCAGAACCAGTATTGCTATAGTCATCAGTGTCCCAAGCCAGATCAATTGCTAATCGACTGACACCGCCACCAGCGGTAAAAGCTGGATCTGTGGATAAATCATAAGCTGCATCGCTATTATTGGGGTTGGTGACCGAAAAGGTAACTGCTGGGAAATCTCCCGGGCCAGTATTAATGACATTTAGGATATTGTAATTAAAATCGGCGGCCGCTACTTTACCCCCAATGGTATGAGATGATGCTACGCTACCGACAAAACCACCTTCTGTATGACAAACTGTACAATTGCTATTATCCAACATAACACCGCCATCGTGTCCACCAGCAATGCCTTGAGCAAAATCAACATCGTCATGGCAAGAACCACAGGCCTCAATAGTTGGGTTGACTTGCCAAGCTATCGCTTCGGGTGTATCGCTATCCGCATCATCATGGCATTTACTACAGTTTCGAATATCCTGAGGTAATTCGACTGCTGAATAATCATGTTTGGTGTCGCGGAAACCCCAGATAGCATACTCGCCACCCTTCTCAACTGAAGGAAGTCCTTCACCACGATGAATTTTATGCACCATGACTTTAAAATCAACAGTATTACCACTATTTGCGTCAGTCGAACCAGGATTATGACAAGTCACACAGAGCTGAGTATCGAGACGGCCGCCACCATGTAGCGCTAATTTTCCGTGACACTCATTGCAACTCTCTATTTTAACTATCTGGCGACTAAATAAATCGCTAATAGCTCCGTCACTTGGTCTAAAATCATATATCGCATTGGTGGCAGGAAGCCCTCCACCACTGATTTGCATTGCGAGTCGATGAGTCAACGTCGAGTCATAGGTTACTGCAACAGGAGAAGTAATCGCGGTCACATCATTTTCAAATTTATAGCTATAACTACCATCCTGATTATTGACCAGTTCACCACTCCTATCGGAAGTTGCCTGGATTGTGTCGGTAGTACCGGGGCCATTACCATCGGCTGTTTCAGTTTGATTGATATAACTTGACCACTGACTGGAATCACCATTTTGACCTGGAATAAGTTTGGAGAGAGTAAATCGGACAGAGGTGAGACCAACGTAGGGTAAGCCATCTTGATCAACTAAGGTGAAATTGACTACCGGTTGACTGTTTATGCTTGCCGAAGTAATAGTCGCTACCAAACTCGATTGTTCAGTGGAAACTTCAAGAACGGCTGGTCCCGTTGGTCCGGTCCCCCCAGTAGGTCCAGCGGGACCTATTGGTCCTGTTGATCCTGTTGATCCATCACAACCAACGAGTAAAATTACGACTAAAAAGAAACTGATACAGTGTTTGAGTTTAATGTTGACGTTCATCTTGTCATACCCCGGTTTAAATTTTTAGGGTTAATTCATCAAATACGAGTCTCATAAAATGCTACTAAACCCTGGTGAATATTTCGAACTATTTCGATATGTCTCAATTTATATCAGTTGCAGAGAATAAAGCCTTGATCTAGATCATTAAAACAGAGGGTATTTATTCATGCTTTTTAAGCAACAATCTTGGAGCGGGGTCGTCATTTTAACAATAACTGGATAAACCAAGCCAAGTAGAAAACAAAGGAATTCCTAACCCTATAAAATAAGGTCTATATTGCAGAGTAATTAATTTACAAATAATTTGTATCTGTCTCGGTCAGTTGTTATAGAATGAATATAAATCTTTTTAATCATCGGTGAGAAGACAGCTTTATGAATGAAAAATCCCCCTATACACCTCCCAAGGTATGGACTATGGATAAGGAAAGCGGTGGAAAATTTGCCAATATCAATAGACCCGTTGCTGGAGCGACTCATCAAAAAGAGTTATCGATAGGTAAACATCCATTGCAGTTGTATTCTCTGGCGACGCCTAATGGTGTGAAAGTGACTATATTACTCGAGGAATTATTGGCGCTCGGTAAAAGGGATGCTGAATATGATGCTTGGTTGATCGATATTAGTGAAGGTGATCAGTTTGGAAGTGGTTTTGTGGAGGTTAATCCTAATTCAAAAATTCCCGCCCTATTTGATCATAGTACTAGCCCTGCTATTCGGGTTTTTGAATCTGGTGCGATCCTTGTTTATCTTGCCGAAAAATTTGATGCTTTTTTACCAACCGAGCCAGCTGCCCGAGCAGAATGTATGTCTTGGTTGTTTTGGCAAATGGGCAGTGCGCCATTTTTAGGTGGAGGTTTTGGTCACTTCTATGCCTATGCGCCAGAACATTTCGAATACCCAATTAATCGTTACACCATGGAAGTTAAAAGACAGTTAGATGTTCTCGATAAAAACTTAGCAGATCGTCAATTCCTTTGTGGTGATGATTACAACATTGCCGACATGGCAAACTACGCTTGGTATGGTATTTTAGTGCAGGGCAAACTTTATGATGCTGCAGAATTTCTCGATGTGACGTCTTACAAAAATGTGCTTCGTTGGAGTGAAGAAATCAAACAACGTCCAGCAGTGCAACGTGGACATAGAGTGAATCGTGTCTGGGGCAATGAATCATTGCAATTGGCAGAGCGCCATAACGCTAGTGATTTGGATTGACCAATTATTTATACCAAGAATCAGCGGATGTTTAGGTATCGTGCCTTTGCTTCTTGGTAAAATGTAGTCATTAGATAATGCCATCTAATTTTAAATCTTTAAGTAAAGCATTCTTACCTTCTTGTTCAGTGTAATCGAGGAATGCTTGAGCTAAAGGAGAAAGACGCTTAGCTTTATTTCTAACAAAGTACCATTTTGATAATATTGGCATATCCTTAACATCGAGAATAGCGATGCCTGCGGATTCTCCAAAAGCAATTGTATGAGCAGATAAGATAGCTATTCCCATTCCCGACATAACGGAATGTTTAATAGCCATATTACTTTCAATAGTCATTTTTACATTCATTTTAACTTCTCGTTGCTCTAAAAATGCCTCTGTTGCGAAGCGAGTACCTGAACCTTTCTCTCTCATTAAAAAGGGTTCATCTTGAATATCCTTTAACGTTAATTGTTTTTTATCTGCTAAAGGATGATTTTCATGGGCTATAGCCACTAAGGGATTGTCTAACAGATCAATCGCATCGATATCTTGACGAGAAGGGACATTACTAAAAACATAGAAGTCATCATTACCTTTATCTAAACGATTGATAATTTGCTGTCGGTTACCAACATTCAACTCAACATCAACATTCGGATAGCGTTTACAGAATGGGCCAAGTAAATGGGGGATAAAGTACTTTGCTGTGGTAACCACCGATAGCTTTAAGGTGCCAGATTTTATGCCTCTTAGTTCAGACAAATCCATATCAAGTTGTTGCATACGCGCTAATACGTTTTCAGCTGCTGATGCTATTGTTTTGCCTGCCTCAGTGAAAACAAGCTCTTTACCTATCTGATCATAAAGAGGCATTCCTACAGTATTCGCTAACTTTTTTAGTTGCATAGAAACGGTTGGTTGTGTGAGGTGTAGTTTCTCAGAGGCTAACTTAATGGTCTTAAAATGATACACGGTCAGTAATATCTCAAGTTGCCTGAATGTACCTAATCGAGTTCCAGCATACAGCACCATAATATTTACCTATCAATGATATCTAGCATTTATTTTCTTCAACATAACATAGACGAAACTCTATTTAAAGAATAGATAACATCTATTATTATCTATTCTTTAAATA
>Ga0307492_10000676_pt1 | contig 14269 bp, 14 predicted proteins | sample SI3LmetaG_FD_202365 | JGI IMG/M metagenome (GOLD analysis project Ga0307492, IMG submission 202365) | Sea-ice brine microbial communities from Beaufort Sea near Barrow, Alaska, United States - SI3L | ecosystem: Environmental > Aquatic > Marine > Coastal | place: USA: Alaska | collected 2017-05-06 | reverse complement strand
TCGATGACATCAAGATAAATGATTTCGATCAATTTGGCGTGACGATGTTGTCGTAGAATCTTTTGGGTTTTGGTGACCTCCTGTACCTGTTCACAAGCTTGAGTGAGTTCATGCTGATCAAGATTGATCTGCTTTAGTCGATGAAGATTGTCTAATAGTGCAGGGGTCCGGCAGAGTTGATTCAGTGCATAGGACGATGCGATAGACAGGTTTTCTAGCTGGGTTCGAAATAATTCATCATAACCACACTGATCGAAGCTCGACTCAAGCTGTCGCCATCGAAAAAGATCCTCGGTATCTAGTTGCTGTTCAATCAAAGAAAACTCCTGGGTTGTTATGCTTTCTCATTATAAAGATTTCCTGCGGACGGATTATCATCAATATTATGTTTTTATCAAAGAAATGCTAATCAATTAAATGTTGATTAAGTGGGAGCTGTTTAAGTAATAGAGAATGTTGTTGATGCGAATTCAAATAAGAATCATTTGCATTCATGGTTTTGGTTTGATATTGTCCAGACCCTGTCCACTACCGGTGTCGTGGCATTAATATTTTTTAGTAAATAAGGTTAAAATTAAAATGAAATTACTGTTACCCATTGCTGGTCTGGTTGCCAGTCTCGGCGCAATGAATGTTCAGGCAGCAGATGTTTATGGACCGTTCCCTGTCACCACTCAAAACTATTCTGGCAGCAAGACGAATTCGGTATCGTATAGCGGACAAATCGCACGCCATCTTCTCCACAACTCTCTAAAGAAACTCGCAGGCAAGGGCACAGGCTCAGCTAATCCTGAGCTGAAAGCAGAAATGATGGCTTATTATGCTGGCGAAGATGAAGGCAGAGCGATTATTGATCCTAAAACTAAAGGTGACTTTGTTATTTCGCAAACGGCTATTGATCAGCTATCGAAAAAGAAAAACCTCAAGGGTAAAACCTATAAAGGTACTGTTGCTGGTTGGCCTGGAAACTTTACTGGACCCGAAGTCGTAGAAATGATGATCGACAAGGCCTCTTCAAGCAATAAAGGATTTGATCCGCTAACGGGTTATAACTACCCGCAACTGATATCCAAGTTCCTGATGGGTGCAGTATTCTACAACCAGGCGGTTGATAATTATCTCGATGAGAAGCTAGGTGCTGATAATAAGCCAAATAATAAAGCTTATAAAAAAGGTGCTGCTTATACGGGCAAAGAGCATGTTTGGGACGAGGCTTTCGGTTACTTCGGTGCGCCAGCGCACGCGCTGACACTGAGTGCAAAGCAAGTTTATGGCATTGCCAAGAAAAAGGACCTAGCAACAGCTGACTATAACAAGGATGGCAAGGTCGATCTGTATCACGAAATGACTTATGCGCATGCTTATTATGCAGCTGATTTTGATAAGAGTGGTTCTACTCATTACCTGCATACAATCACGAAAGCATTTATCGATGGACGGCAGTTAATTAGCTCAGCAAAAGGTAAGGCCTTAACCGATGCACAACGTAACGAACTTAAGTCTTATGCAGATACCATTAAAACAAATTGGGAAAAAGTGATTGCCGAGGCTACTTTTAAATACGCTGGGTCAGTCTATAAAGATATACAGAAACTAAAAGCCATTATCGATAGCAATGGTGATGCGAAGGCAGCTTTTGGGGATTACGGTAAGCATTGGAGCGAGATGAAAGGTTTTGCGATGGCGCTTGAAACGGGCAGCAAAAATCTGGGTGAAGTCGGAAGCAAACTTAACCGTCTGATTGGATACGGTCCGATGTTACTCGGTGGTAATCAGGTGAGTGGTGTCGATGCGAAAGGCAATTTTATTACCGGCGGAGCAAATTCACTGGGCGACTATATGGTTAACATGATTAAAGTGCAAAAAGCGCTTGGCGATCATTTTGGCTTAAAGGCACGCAAAAATGACGTGACCTCAGAAATGACAGCATTGGTTAAATCGTTAGGCGAAAGTGTTAGTGCCGAAAATGACTAGCCAGTTCTGAACGATGTTTGAAACAGCCATTCAGCTATGGTCATCAGGTGAGTGGCTGTCTGTTTTTTCGAACCCCCAGAAGCGGTTGTTCTGGGGGTATTTGCTGTCAGCACTGCTGATTGCATTACTGTGGTTGATGGTCTGTCGCGGGCAAAATTTTATTACCAGCCTACGACAAATATTTAGCAGAGAGACTTGGCTTTCGGCCAGCGCTCGAGCCGACTATCTGATGACAGTGATCAATATGACCTTGATGACACTGGTTACACCAAAACTATTGACGCAGTCAGCGGTCGCTTATCTACTGTTCGAAAACTTGCACTTACTGGTTGGTGCTAGACCGATGATTGTCTTACCAAGCTGGATGGTTGCTGTCAGCTTTACTTTATGTTTGTTTATACTGGACGATTTAGCGCGCTATCTGGTTCATCGATTGTTGCATCGAGTGCCGGTGTTGTGGGCGTTTCACAAGGTGCATCACAGCGCTACTGTCCTCAATCCAATGACTGTTCTGCGCACGCATCCGGTTGAAAGTATTATTTATTCGATTAGAAATGCACTAGTACAGGGGTTCTGTATCGCCATATTTTTCTTTTTCTTTGGCGAGCAAGTATCACTGGTGACAGTGTTGGGCGCCGCTGTTTTTAACTTTATGTTTAATTTTTTAGGATCGAACCTACGGCATAGTCCTGTAGCCATTAGCTTTAATCGAAGGGTAGAGTCGTTTTTGATTTCACCTGCTCAACATCAAATTCATCACTCTATTGCAGCCAAACATTATGATCGAAATTTTGGCGTTGCATTGGCAACATGGGACTATTTGTTTGAAACGATAACTTACTCAAAAGCGAATCAAAAATTGAAATTTGGTGTTTCATCATCACATAAAAAACCACACTCATTGTTAGCACTTTACTGGTCACCATTTACTGAAATTTTAACTGGCCTAGTTATCGTTAAATCAAAACCACAACCACAACACAAGTCGGATGTTGTGGCCGCCACTCTAGGAGTATCTAAATGATTTTTTTAAATCGCGCCCGATTGACTGTCACAGCAATCACCGTATCACTGGTTTTGTCGGCTGGCGCTAGTGCCTATGCGATGGATGACGAGGTGAATATTTATTCGGCGCGTAAAGAGGCCTTGATTTTGCCTTTGCTCGAACGCTTCAAGGCACAGACTGGTATCGATTTTAATCTAGTAACGGGCAAGGCTGACGGATTGCTAAAACGCCTCGAAATCGAAGGACATTCAAGTCCTGCCGATGTGTTTATCACCGTCGATGCGGGGCGCTTACAACGGGCTAAAAATGCAGATGTATTACAGCCAATCCAAAATAAGATACTAGAGCAGAGAATTCCAAAATACCTGCGCGACAGAGAAAATTACTGGTTTGGACTATCCCAGCGCGCACGTGTCATTTTTTATGCCAAAGACCGGGTTAAGCCTAGCGAATTATCAACCTACGAGGCATTAGCAGAATCAAAATGGAAGAAAAAACTTTGCGTGCGTTCGTCTGGCAATATCTATAATCAATCGTTGGTGGCCTCGATGATTGAAGCACGTGGAATCGAAGCAACAGAGCAGTGGGCAAAAGGACTGGTTGCCAACTTTGCGCGTAAACCAGGCGGTGGCGATATCTCACAATTAAAAGCGGCTGCTGCCGGGCTTTGTGACATCACTATTGCTAATACTTATTATTTTGGACGATTGATTAATAGCAAACGTGAAAAAGATCGATTGATTGCCGACAAGCTCGCGGTGTTCTGGCCCAACCAGAAAGATCGTGGCGCCCATTTTAACGTCAGTGGTATTGGTGTGACCAAGTATGCTAAAAATAAACAGGCAGCCGAGCGCCTGATGGAATTCATGGTGAGCGATGAATCGCAGGCCTGGTACGCCGAAGTAAATAACGAATACCCCGTGGTAAATGGCGCGGCCATATCAGACACCCTGAAATCCTTTGGTGACTACAAAAGCGACAGCTTGAATTTAACTGTACTCGGTGAAAACAATAGAGCGGCAGTTCAATTGATGGATAGGGCTGGTTGGCGCTGATCGAGTTAGTATTCGGAGGCCATAGAGTTGCGATTTATCGAGGAGGGGATTATGATCCTCTCCTTTTTTGTGTCTGGTAATCAGGTAACAACGGACAATGATATCAAAGGGCAAAAGCCTACATTTAAAAAATCGGTCATCATCGCCCCGATTCTGGAAACCAACGATTCTGTTCACGGCGCTGCTGTTTTCGGTGCCAATAATCACGATAGCCAGCTTTTTGACCCATTCTTCGACTGAGGTCTGGCAACATTTGCTCGACACGGTATTAAGCGAATATTTGACCAACTCTGCGTTGCTGATGATTGGTGTTGGTTTTGGCACATTTTCGATAGGAGTCACCTGTGCCTGGCTCACCAGTGTTTGCCAATTCCCTGGCAAGCGTTTTTTTGTTTGGGCATTGCTGCTGCCGCTGGCGATGCCTGCCTATATTATTGCCTATACCTATACAGGTATGTTCGATTTCGCAGGACCAGTGCAAACCGCTATTCGTGATTTAACCGGCCTCGGTTACGGTGAATATTATTTTCCCGAAGTGCGCTCAATTGGCGGCGCGGTAATGATGTTTTCATTGGTGTTATTCCCCTATGTTTATCTACTCGCGCGCGCAGCATTTTTAGATCAGTCGGTTGCCGTGATCGAAGCCAGCCGAACACTTGGCTGCAATTTGTGGGGTAGTTTTTTCCGCATTGCATTGCCATTGGCACGACCTGCTATTGTCGCGGGTATGTCTCTCGCATTGATGGAAACATTGGCTGACTACGGCACCGTGTCTTATTTTGGCCTCGGCGTTTTTACCACCGGAATATTCCGCACCTGGTTCGGGTTAGGGGATAGTGCGGCTGCCGCAAAGCTGGCTGCAATTCTTTTATTGTTCGTATTTACTCTGGTATTAATCGAACGTGCCTCGCGTCGACAAGCAAAATATCATAACGCCACTAATCGTTATCAGGCATTACCCGAATATAAACTAGTCGGTATTAAAGCTGGTGTTGCCTTTTTTGCCTGTTTAATACCTTTATTGATGGGCTTTGTTTTGCCCGCCATTCAGCTTGGAATATGGGCACAGGAAACCTGGTCAACGATGGTCGATGCCAGCTTTATTAAGTTGACGATCCACAGCATTGCGCTTGCCGTCAGTGCCGCTATTATTGCCGTATTGCTGGCACTGTTTTTGGCTTATGGAAAGCGTTTAATAGGCGGCAAGCTAATACCTGCATCGATTAGACTAGTGGCGACTGGCTATGCAATTCCTGGCACTGTGGTAGCGATCGGTGTAATTATCCCATTCGCCTGGCTCGACAATAGTCTGGATAATTATCTGCGAGCACATTACGATTACTCCAGCGGATTAATACTTAGCGGTAGTTTGTTCGCAGTCATGTTTGCCTATATGGTGCGTTTCCTCGCGGTGTCTATTCAATCGGTTGAGGCCGGTTTGGAAAAAATCAAAACATCGATGGATGAAGCGGCGCAATCGTTAGGCTATCGACCCCGCGATATTTTAACTAAAGTACATTTGCCGATTATGAAAGGCTCGGTGTTGACCGCGCTGCTGATTGTATTCGTCGATGTCATGAAGGAATTACCAGCAACTTTGATTTTGCGCCCCTTTAATTTTAATACCCTTGCGGTTCGTGCATTCGAACTAGCTTCGGATGAACGACTAGCCGATTCTTCTACCGCCGCGTTGATGATCGTTGCGGTCGGTTTGATACCGGTCATTCTTCTTAGTAAAAGTATTTCTGTTTCTAGGGCTGGTTCATGACATCTCAACTCGATATTCAAAACCTGGATGTTAGCTATGGAAAAAACCAGGTGGTTAAGGAAATTAGCTTCTCGCTAAAGCCGGGTGATATTGGCTGCCTATTAGGCCCGAGTGGTTGCGGCAAAACCACAGTGCTGCGAGCAATTGTTGGGTTCGAGCCAGTGGATGGTGGGCTGATATTAATCGACCAGGTCGAGGTGAGTGGCAAAGCCGGTTGCATGCCTCCTGAAAAACGCAATATTGGTATGGTTTTCCAGGACTTTGCACTGTTTCCACATTTGACTGTGGCTGATAATATTCGATTTGGCTTGAGGCAATGGAAGCCTAAAGAGCAGCTTGCCAGGGTGCATGAATTATTGGCGATGATCGGTATGCCAGCCTACGGCAAAGCTTATCCTCACCAGCTGTCAGGCGGGCAACAGCAGCGTGTGGCACTGGCAAGGGCATTAGCACCGAGGCCGAATATTCTTTTGATGGATGAACCCTTTTCGAGTATGGATGTTGAGCTGCGTGAACAGCTTGCGCGGGAAGTACGCAATATACTTAAGCAGGAAAATATCACGGCGATACTAGTAACACACGACCAATTTGAAGCCTTTGCCATCGCCGATCATATTTGTGTGATGAATGAAGGCAAGATCGAGCAACAAGACTCCGGCTATAACCTCTATCATCGTCCGGCGAATCGATTCGTCGCAGATTTCATTGGTCAGGGCGTTATTGTTCCGGGCACGGTGCAGCGCAATAATAAGGTTCAAACCGACTTGGGTTTGATTGCAGGGAATGAGCTGAGGAATAGTCAGCCGGGTGACATTGTTGATGTGCTCATCCGACCGGACGATGTGATTCATGATGACCATTCAGTAGAGACAGCGATTGTTGTCGATAAATCGTTTCGTGGATCTGATTTTCTTTATTATCTGCGCATGGATAGTGGTATTGAAGTACTATGCCTCGCACCCAGTCACCATGATCACCATATTAACGAACGGATGGGTATTCGACTCAATGTTGATCATCTGGTTATATTTGACCGAAAGCACACGACTGAAAAATAAGACTTATTCAGGCTAATAACGGCAGCTTAATAAATTAGAATGATACCGAATGCTAACTAAAATAATTTTTACCCTTGCGGTGATTGTCGGCTGCCTGTGGTTCGCATCATCGAAGCGCAATCAAGAACTTCAGTCGATAGAAAATAAACCAAGCAAAAAGGAAAGTGAGAGAAAACTGCTTTTGACTAGAAGTGCTTTTGCTTTCATGTTTTTGATGGTGCTTGCCGCAGGCGTTGTTGTATATTTAGAATTGCGGGACGATTATGAAACCGTCACCGTGCATGTTATCAATTCGGAAACCAATGCTCGAACGAGTTATGAAGCTCAGCGCCAGGATGTTACAGAAAATAGTTTTATAACACTCGAGGGTCGTAAGGTTTTTGTCGCAGATGTCGAACGCGTAGAGGTTGAATCACCAAAATAAAAGCCACTCAAGTAAATTTTTACTTGAGTGGCTTGATCATTAAATGTGCGCTTTTAACGCAGCCAGCACAGGTTCAAAATCAGAAGTTTCAACGCTTAGCAGAGAGCCTTCTTTACGATAATAATCAACTAGTGGGGCAGTTTGCGCCTCGTATACTTCTAGACGATTTACAATCGCTTCCGGTGTTTCGTCGTCACGCTGAACAATGTCACCGCCGCAAGCATCACAAATACCATCAACCTTCGATGGTTTGAATTTGATATTGTAGATTTCACCACATTGAGTGCAGGTTCTGCGGGTCGTTAGACGTTCAATAATAGTCTCTCTTGGAATGATCAGTTCTAAAACGCAATCGAGTTTTTCGCCCATTTTTTCGAGTAATACTTTTAATGCATCCGCCTGTACAATCGTGCGTGGGAAACCGTCGAGTAAATAACCTTGCTTGCAATCATCCTCAAGCAAACGTTGTTGCATGATACCCATGATCAAATCATCGGTGACCAGATTGCCAGATGCCATTGCTGCTTGAGCTTTTTTGCCAAGCTCAGTGCCTGCTGCCACTGCACCGCGTAGGATATCACCAGTTGAAATTTGAACCGAACCGTCATGCTTATTTATGGCTTTCGCTATGGTGCCTTTACCTGCCCCTGGCGGGCCTAGCAGTATTATTTTCATAAGGGTTTCTCGATAAAGTGGATAAATAATATTAGTAAATAATATAGATAAATTGTGACCGAGTCACTGTCCGGTTTTTCCAACTTAATGGCAAATTCAAAATATCAATACCAGATATCGCACCTATTCGGTGCGTTATTGATTATTCTTGTCAATATATTGTAGCTAGACATTATTCTTTAAGGCTAGTTTGCTGTGTACAATTCAGGCTCAAACGATTCAAGCCCATAAAATCCAAACGAGACCTAACATATTATTATTGCCGAACACTGGATAGCCTTCCTGCTCGCTGCATTTATCATTTCTGTCTCGCCGGGTGTGGGTGCGGTCAATACTATGAGCAACGGGCTTCCGTATGGTGTGAGGTGAACGCTACCGTCGATTTTAGGGTTACAGCTCGGATATGGCATTCAGATTGCCGTTGTAGGGATCGGTCTTGGGGCATTGTTGGCTTCATCATCTCTCGCTTTTGAGATAGTAAAATGGGTGGGTGTTTTATATTTAGTTTGGTGGGGTTACAAAAAATGGACGCAGCCACTATTGTCTCTGGTTACTTCAATTAAGCGTCACGAGAGTGTTAAAAAGCAATTTTGGACAGCTGCTTTTGTCTACCTGACTAATCCAAAAGCGACTGTTTTTCTTTTAGCACTATTTCCACAATTTATTGATGTTGGAGCTGATACGCAATTGGTTCAAACAGCAGTGATGGGCGGCACGCTTATCATGGCAGATATTATTGTCATGGTTGGATATGCGAGCATGACATCTCAATTGTCCCATTGGATGAAAAGTGAACGACATCAGGTAATACAAAACCGAATCTTTGGTGGCATGTTCATCGGGTCAGCGACGTTGATGTCTGGATACCGGAATAGTTAACTCCCGCCACAGGTCAATAATTTACTACCCAGCGGCTTATCTATCGAACTTCGACTAATCACTGCAGCTTTGCGTTATATCGGGCTATTTGGAGGCAATCGGTAGAGTGCAGCTTTGTAAGTAATTAGAGCGTTGATCGTGAGCCGGTATGTGAGTGGTAAGTTTTAGGTGTTGCCAAGCCAACGTCATTCACCACTAATTGTGATGACTAATTGTCGGAGGTGAGGGCGGGTCCGGTGCTCCCAAAGATACAACCCTTGCCAGATACCAAGGGCTGCTTTGCCCGCTGTAATTGGTATGGTGATATCGGTCTGCGTCAATACAGAGCGTATATGGGCAGCCATGTCATCAGGGCCTTCCTGGTCATGCAGATAGTCAGGGTCTCCGTCTAAAACCAACTTCGAGATGAAACCTTCTAAGTCTCGCCGGACGTTCCTGTCAGCATTTTCGGTAATTATTAGTGAAGCACTGGTATGTTGAACGAAGATATGACAAAGGCCTGTTTTAATATCTGATTGACGAATTAACTGGTTAATCTCAGTTGTGATTTCTACCGTAGTGCGACCCTTCGTAGTGAGGTTCAAGGGGTATTGTTTGATCATAAAACTCATTTTAACTCATTAGAATGACTGGCCAGCATTAAGGGGAAATAATTGATAACTTTTTTTCGGCCTTATTGTTATCGACACGAGGTATTAATATCGTTGGTTCCAACAAATCATCATTTTTATCAAGATAGTCGAGCGTGAAGTGCAATCCTCTACTTTCCTTTCGTGAAAGAGCGGATCTTATAATCAGCTCGGCAACAACAACCAGATTACGCAATTCAAGCAAATCGGCCGATACTTTGTAATTGCCGTAATACTCATTGATCTCTCGTTTCAGCAGGCCTGTCCGATTGAGTGCGCGCTCAAGTCGTTTGTTGGTGCGCACGATACCGACATAATCCCACATAAATCGACGCAGTTCATCCCAGTTATGGGCGACTACAATGTCTTCATCTGAGTCGGTGACCTGAGATTCATCCCAATGGGGCAAGTGAGGTTGTTTGGGATTGGCAGATAAGTTTTCACTAATGTGCTGCGCTGTCGAACGAGCGTAAACCAGACACTCCAGCAACGAGTTACTGGCAAGGCGGTTTGCACCATGTAGTCCTGAGTAAGACGCTTCACCCGCGGCATAAAGATTTTTGACATCTGTTTGACCATTCTGATCGATCATAATGCCGCCGCAAGTATAGTGTGCAGCTGGCACTATCGGAATGAGGTCTTTGGTAATATCAATATCATACTCTTTGCAGCGCTGATAGATGGTCGGGAAGTGAGACTTAATAAAAGCACGATTCTTGTGGCTGATGTCAAGATACACGCAATCGATACCTAAACGCTTCATTTCATGGTCGATTGCGCGAGCAACTATGTCTCTTGGTGCAAGTTCTGCTCGCTCGTCAAAGCGATGCATAAATCGCTCACCGTTTGGCAGCCTCAAAAGGCCACCTTCACCGCGTATTGCTTCAGTGATCAAAAACGACTTGGCCTCAGGATGATAAAGGCAGGTAGGGTGAAATTGAATGAACTCCATATTGGCGACTCGACAACCAGCACGCCAGGCCATTGCAATGCCATCGCCAGTCGATCCATCTGGGTTGCTGGTATATAAGTAAACTTTACTCGCACCACCTGTCGCCAGGATGACTTTTTGGGCAGCAAAAACGTTTACATGCTGATCATCAAGATTAAGTGCGTATAAACCATTGCATTGGTTATCCTCACAAATCAGGTCGATAGCGATATGCTGGTTAAATATCTTGATGTTGGGTTGTTCTAAAACATGGGCATGCAAGGTTTGCTGGAGCGCTTTGCCTGTCGCGTCAGATGCATGAACAACGCGTCGTTTACTATGCCCCCCTTCTCGTGTCAGGTGATACCCACTTGAGTTAATATCCTGACTATCTCGTGTAAAGGGCATGCCTAAATTGGTCAACCACTGTATACATTCTTCGCCAGCGGCAGCGGTAAACTCAACTGCTGCTTCATCACATAGTCCGGCACCTGCAATTAGAGTGTCTGAGGTATGTTCTGCCACGCTATCATCGGCTTCGAGCACAGCTGATATGCCGCCCTGGGCCCAATAACTGGCGTAGTGCTCGAGGCTATTCTTAGCCAAAACGGCAATTGATGTTGTCTTTGGTAGCTGTAATGCTGCGGAAAGCCCTGCAGCTCCTGATCCAACTATGACAACATCGAATTTGTATTGCTTACTCATTGATCTTACTCATTAATAGGGCTTATTGATCTCATCTTAATATATCTAGCTCATGGTTAAACGATAAATCTGACATACACCTTGACTCAGAAACCTCGTTGAGTGAAAAACATAGGATTAAGAAAGTTAAGATATGAGATTATCCTGAAATAAGCCGTAACACAAAGAGTAGTACTCAATCGGCTGAAATGCAGATGTGTTTATTGAAAGATCATTTGCCCCTGTCGAACTATCTTACGAAGTAACAGTCTCTAGTGAGAAGAATCGACAAAAAAGATTCTGTCATTAGCCAGCAAAAATTCACTATAATGCTGATACGACAGGGCTACAATCCACTCCAGTTAAGAATCGGCTTGCCGAAATTTTCTGCTAATAAAAAATATAGGGTTATCAATGGGGACAAATCTGCTCGACGCAGAACTAGTCAAGCGTACGCAAGAAGGCGATTCGAAAGCCTTTGATGTTCTAGTGCAAAAATATCAGCATAAAGTCATAAATTTGGTTGGACGATTTGTGAATGATCATTCTGAATGTCAGGACATTGCACAAGATACGTTTGTGAAGGCTTATCGCGCTATTGGTAATTTTCGTGGAGACAGTCAGTTTTATACCTGGCTTTATCGTATCGCTGCCAATACGGCAAAAAATTATCTGGCATCAAGGTCACGAAAATCACCTGCTTATACTGTTGAAGTGGAAGATGCAGAGCATTTTGAAGGGGAGTCCGGTTTAAAAGAGTACACCACACCAGAAAACTTGATGCTAACGGAAGAGATTAAACAAACTGTTTTCAGAGCCATTGAAGCATTGCCGGAAGACTTGAAATCAGCGATTACCTTGAGGGAAATTGAAGGTTTAAGTTATGAGGAAATCGCAGATGTAATGGATTGTCCCATTGGCACCGTAAGATCTAGAATATTTCGTGCAAGAGATGCAATTGATAAGGAACTTAGGCCACTACTAGAGTGACTAAAGCCTTAATTGAAATAGAAACTGTTTGTAAAGAGAAATTTTATGAGTGACGATAAAGAAAAGCTATCCTACCTACTCGACGATTATTCATCCAGTGATGCTGACCAAGTGTCGCTTGACGACTTGCTGGGTGATGTTAATCAACAATATTGTTTGACACGTTATCAGATGATCGGTCAGGTCATGCGACATGAACTGGCTGAGCAAATCGATACTGGTTTCAGCCAAAATGTGATGGCGAGTATTCGAGAAATCGAAATTGAGACTGTGGCCATTGTTAGCCAAAAGAAGGCAAAGTCAATTTGGCGCTGGGAATTTCTAAAGCCCTTCGCTGGTATGGCAGTAGCGGCCTCCGTCGCGATCGTTTCGATTACACTTTGGCAGTCGGTGTCGGTCACAACAGATTCTTCAGTCCCGAGTGAATCAATCGCTAGCGCCGAACAGAAAAAAATTGATTTACTGGTGAATCAACCAATTCGATTAGCTGTTCCAGCGTCAACCACGCTCAGCAATGTTAATTCCAATAGTAACAACGGCATGCACTGGAAAGTCATCAGTGACGCACCCGCGTTAGAAAGAAAGTTAAATGCTTATCTAATTAACCATACCGAATATTCAAAATCGATACAGGGGCTTATTCCTCAGGCACGCGTCGCTGGGTATGGTTCTGAAAAGTAGTTCATGTCGATTAAGATATATCTAGTCGCACACAGTGTTTAAACAGGTAGGCAATTGAAAATTAAGTATAAATTTCTGATATCTTTACTGGTTTGGTTGGTTGCAACTGCACAGGTCAACGCTATGCCCGCCATGGACTGGGTGCAGAAAATGTCTGAGTCGATGAGAAATCTAAACTATCGAGGAAATTTCGTTTACTTGCACGAGAAGCAAATCGAAAGCATGTCTATTCTTCATCTCAAAGACGATCAAGGTGAGAAGGAGCGATTGCTTTCATTAAACGGCGAAGCCCGTGAAGTCATCCGAGACAACAAAAACCTCACCTGTATTTGGCCATCGAGTCGAACCGTAGTAATCGATTATTCGAGACAAAACCGTTTTTCTCCCTTGCTCATTCCCGATGATATTGCCAGTATTAGTCTGTTTTACGATTTATTATTAGCCGGTAAAGATAGAATTGCTGGACATCAAACGGTCGTGGTTCATATCTCGCCAAAAGATCAACTGCGCTACGGCATCAAATTGTGGATAGAAGAAGAGAGTGGGTTATTAGTTAAATCAAATTTAATTAATGAGTTCGACGAAGTGGTAGAGCAGGTCATGTTCACTAATCTAGAAGTGCTGCCAGATGATCATGAATTAACACTCGATACTATGCCCGAAATCGATGAGAGCTTCACTATGGTCCGCTATCATCAGGGAGAGCCTTCGTCCAATATGGATTGGCACCTAAAAGAGATACCCAGTGGTTTTCGAGAAGAATCGGTGTTAAAACGAAAAGTATCGGATACCGGTTTATATGTGCATCAGATGGTATTCACCGATGGCTTAGCCTCACTTTCGGTTTTTATCGAAAAGCAGTCAATACCGAAACACTCGGGTAATACTTCGATGGGTGCGGTCAATGCCTTTATTCGTATCGTTGATGGGTATTCGATAATAGCCATTGGTGAAGTTCCCGCGGTTACGGTCCAAAAAATGGCTGAGTCAGTTTTTTATCAAGAGCCTGATTCATAGTGTTCATGATAGTTCGACTAACTACTTTAGATAAACCCTTCAAATGATTAAAGAACAAGGCACAGTCATTAACCTCAATAGTAATTTTGCTGAAGTGCAAATGCAGCGCCAAAGTGCCTGTAGTCACTGTGAGCTGAGTAGTGGTTGTGGAACGGGTGCTATAGGGCGCTTGCTTGGAAAGCGCAGTAAGCCCGTTAAAATTAGGGTGAATCAAGATTTAAAGCCTGGTGACCAAGTTGAAATAGGGCTTCCAGACAAGGCTTTTCTACGAGCCGGTTTACTCATTTATGGTTTGCCACTGTTGGGCTTGTTTATTGGGTTGATGCTGGCTGGACTTATCAGCTCAAACGCTGGTTCATACATTGAGGCAAGTTCTGACTTGATAGCATTTATTTTTGCGTTAGCTGGATTGGTTTTGGGTCTGTTTATCGCTGGCGCTATTTCCAAAACTAAGTTTGCTAGCCAACTTAACCCTGAAATTTTAGCTGTCATTAATGA
>Ga0307492_10000675_pt1 | contig 14272 bp, 11 predicted proteins | sample SI3LmetaG_FD_202365 | JGI IMG/M metagenome (GOLD analysis project Ga0307492, IMG submission 202365) | Sea-ice brine microbial communities from Beaufort Sea near Barrow, Alaska, United States - SI3L | ecosystem: Environmental > Aquatic > Marine > Coastal | place: USA: Alaska | collected 2017-05-06 | reverse complement strand
ACCGCAGGATTTGGGACGCTCCGCTATGCTACTAAAAAAACACTGCCGCGATAAGAGCGCTACTGGCACCCTGGCCCCGTATTGATTAAAACAGCGCGTCATAACCGATCATAAACACCCCTATATCCGCGCCTATATGGCACAGATATGCGGGCCAGATACTGCCATAACGCTGGCACAGATAGCTCCAAATCAGCCCAGCGCTAAACACTCCCGCGCTGGCGAGCAGATTAAAGTGCCACGGCACATAGACCGACAGTACCAGACTGTGATGTACCGTAAAGACCAGCGCGGACGCCAGCAGCGCCAGACCAGTGACCATCAGTCGGCGCAACTGCACAAAGATAAACCAGCGAAAAACATATTCCTCGATAAGGCTGTTCACCAGGGTCAGGTAGAGTGCCAAGCCAAGATATTTGCCCGGCGAATCGATACCGGCCCGGGTAACGAAGCTTTGCAGCTCGGAAAAATCCAAACTATCGCGCGCCAACAACCAATAGGCCAGAACAATAATCAGGCCCAGCAAGGTACCACCGGTTATACCGGCCAGCAGACCCGCGCGGCCGACCTCAGGCCAGCGCAGAGGTTGTTGTTGAGCAAAGCGCCAGATCAGCACCGGGCCGAGCAGCAGGCCCAGCTTGGCCAACAGCCAGACCACAGACCCGAGCGCGCCAGGCGCGGCAAAGGCGGCGGCCCAGACGCCCAGTGACGGAATGGGCGCAACCAAGAGCAGGGCCACAAGGGCCGATCGATGGGTTAGAGCGGTATTCGACTTAATGCCAGTGGCATAGAACATGGCTGATTCGACCCTAGGACTGAGGTACCAGTATCCATTGATCTTTAGCCTGGGGCCAGCCCAACCCGCTACGTAGCCCATTAGTCACTCTGCGGCGCGCTGGGTTGTACTTCTTTATCTTTAGCTTTGGCTTGTACTTCTGGACCTTAGCTTTAGATTGCACTTCTGGACCTTAGCTTTAGATTGCACTTCTGGACCTTAGCACCGGGCCTGAGCGGCTCCGGTCTAGGTCTTGACGCTTAGGGCGGCGTCAATTTTAAGGTCGTCAAGGTGTAGTCCCGGACCCGCTTGAGCAGTTCCAAATCGTCTACCAAGACCTGGCCGTAAGACGGCACCATAGCATGCAACTTCTCTAACCAGGCTGCACTGGCCATCTCCTTGGCGAAGCTGGTTTCGAGAATACCGATCATCGTATCCACGGCCGTAGAGGCACCGGGTGAGGCACCCAATAATGCGACCAGGCTGCCATCGGCCGAACTGATCACTTCGGTACCAAATTCCAACTTGCCACCCAGCTTCTTGTCTTTCTTAATAATCTGCACGCGCTGCCCGGCGATGGCCAACTGCCAGTCTTCGAGCTTGGCTTGGGGATAATAGCTGCGCAATGACTCAATCCGGTCTTCGGTTGAGAGCATGACCTCACTGATCAGATAGCGGGTCAGATCGGTATGGCGTATGCCCACCCGCATCATCGGTAGCAGGTTGTCGAGCCGAATCGACTTGACCAGATCGAGGAACGAACCCTGCTTGAGAAACTTGGTAGTAAAGCCCGCAAAGGGCCCAAACAACAGGGCTTTTTCACCATCGATCATGCGTGTATCCAGATGCGGCACGGACATCGGCGGCGCACCGAGCGGCGCCTTGCCATACACCTTGGCACTGTGACGCTCGACCACCTCCGGCTTCTTACAGACCAGCCATTGACCGCTGACCGGGAAGCCGCCGTAACCGATGCCCTCCTCGATACCCGCCGCCTGCAACAGAGTCAGGGAACCACCGCCAGCCCCCAGGAAGATGAACTTGCTGTGCACCTGCTCGACCTTGCCTTGGATAGTGTCACGCACAGTGACCGACCAGGTCTGGTCAGCGAGCCGTTTGAAACCCTTGACCTCATGGCTGACTAACAATTCAAAACCGGGCTGCTTGGCCAGGTTATAGATCAGGTCGCGGGTAATGGAGCCAAAGTCGACGTCGGCACCGTGCAAAACACGGGTGCCGGCTACCTTTTCGGCCGGATCTCGACCGTCCATGATCAAGGGCATCCAACTGGCCAATACGGCTGGATCTTCACTGTACTCCATGCCGGCAAAAAGCGGATGTTGACTCATGGTAGCGTAGCGTTTGCGCAAAAAATCGACGTTTTTCTCGCCCCAGACAAAGCTTTGATGCGGGGTACGATTGATAAAGTGCTGGGGGTCGGGAAAGAATCCCTTACTGACCAAATAGGACCAGAATTGCAGCGATATTTCGAACGCGCTGTTGATCGACACCGCCTTGTCGATATCGATACTGCCATCGGGCCGCTCCGGCGTGTAGTTCAGTTCGCAATAGGCTGCATGGCCGGTACCGGCATTGTTCCAACCGTCGGAACTTTCTAAGCCGACCTTTTCATTGCGCTCGATCATCAGGATATTGATCGAAGGTTCGAGTTGCTTTAACAGGACTCCGAGCGTTGCGCTCATGACGCCACCGCCAACCAGCAATACATCGACTGATTTCTCCGCCATACCGTTCTACCCTCTGTTTTGTTAAAAGCTCCTACCGGATGCCCTAAGCCATACCGGTCGAAACGGACTGGTACCTATGACGGCGCCAAGTATACCGATTGAGTGATAAAAGTCTTGATCCGTGCGGTGGATACCCGTCATCCATTTGATGGATGGGCCTAAGGAGACGCCCGCACTGGGCGATTGAGACTGTGCGCTGGGCCTTTGTAAATACTCTGCTGACCGGTGCGGGCGAGTGCAACGACTTGCGCTAATTGGCGCAATTACCGTCACCGCGCGGGCTGGTTCTGCCCAACTAGGCGCTTAGAGCCGTTCGACTCTGGCCGTCAGCCGGGTCAGCAACTCATAGCCAATAGTGCCAACCGACCGCGCGACTCGATCAACGCTCAACTGCTTGCCCCACAACTCGGCGCGATCACCCACCGCCACCCGCTCCAGGTCGGTAACATCGACCATCAGCATATCCATCGACACTCGTCCCGCTAAAGGCACCGTTTGACCATTGAGCCAGATCGGCGTGCCATTGGGGGCCTGACGCGGATAGCCATCGCCATAGCCAATCGCCAAGGTGGCGATACGAGACTCTCGCTTGGCCTGCCAGGCTTGGCCGTAGCCTATAGCCTCCCCGGCGGCCACCGTGCGCACCGCCAGCACCGGCGCGGTCAGCGTCATCACCGGATACAGGCCCAGATCGACCCCATCGCGCTCGGCAAAGGGCGAGGAACCGTACAGCATGATGCCGGGGCGGACCCAGTCGCGGTGGGTTTCTGGCCAGGCAATCACCGCAGCGGAGTTAGCGATACTCAGGCGATCGGCTGGCCGCACACACGCGCCGAACCGTGTCAGTTGCTGATGGGTGGGCTCGGGTCGGTTCGGGTCGTCGGCACAGGCCAGGTGGGTCATCACACCCTCCAGGTGCACACCCGCCAAACCCGCCAACAGGGTCCGTGCCGACTCCAGGTCGGACGGTGCGAAACCCAAGCGGTGCATACCGGAATCCACCTTGAGCCAAACCGACAAGGGCTTAGCGTCGACCCGCTGCGGCTCGCTCTGGCGCAGGTGATCCAGCTGTGTCTGACAGTGCACTACGGTGTGAAATTGATGATCGGCCACCTCAGCCAACTGCTCCAAGCGATTGACCCCTTCAAGCAATAAGATCGGCTGCTGAGGTTGATAACGCCGTAATTCGATGGCCTCGCCGAGCGTGGCCACCGCATAACCGTCCGCCAAGTCCAGGGCCTGTGCCGCCCGCTCCACGCCATGACCATAAGCGTTGGCCTTAACCACAGCCCAGACCTGAGCCTCAGGCGCCCATTGGCGAACGCGTTGCAAGTTATGCCGCAGCGCGGACAGATCGATCTGTGCTTGAGTGCCTCGATTCATTCGTTACTGTACTCGCCCATCATTCGTTGCTGTACTCGTTCATCATTCGTTGCTGTACTCGTTCATCATTCGTTGCTGTACTCGTTCATCATTCGTTGCTGTACTCGCCCATATAGTCTGGTGCCAGATCGGAAAACTTGGAGTATTGTCCCTGAAACGACAGCCGTACGGTATTGGTCGGGCCGTTTCGGTTTTTACCGATAATAATTTCACCGGTGCCCTTCTCCGGCGAATCCGGGTTATAGATTTCGTCACGGTAGATAAACATAATCAGATCGGCGTCTTGCTCGATCGCGCCCGATTCGCGCAAATCCGAGGCGATCGGCCGCTTATTCGGGCGCTGCTCGAGCGAGCGATTAAGCTGCGACAGGGCAATAACCGGGCAGTCAAATTCTTTCGCGATGGCTTTCAGAGTACGTGAAATCTCCGAGATCTCGTTGGTACGGCCCTCGGTGAAGCCCTTGATGCTCATCAATTGCAGGTAATCGATCATGATCATACCGATACTGCCGTGTTCGCGAATCAGTCGGCGAATCCGCGAGCGCATTTCCGACGGTGACAGGCCTGCGGTATCGTCTATATAAAGCTTCTTGTCTTTGAGCAGGTTGACCGCCTTGACCAGCTTAGGGTAATCGTCGTCGGCCAGCTTACCGGTAATCACCCGACCCAGTTCGATCCGCCCTAGCGAGGCGAAGGACCGATTGAGCAACTGGTCGGCGGGCATTTCTAGACTGAATACGACCACAACCTTATCCTGGTTGAGGATGGCCTCCTCGACCAGATTCATGGCGAAGGTGGTCTTGCCCATGGCCGGTCGCGCCGCGACAATGATCAATTCTCCACCCTTAAAACCCTTGGTGGTCTTATCCAGGTCACCGAAGCCCGAGGATATCCCGACTATATCGGAATCTTGCTTGGACAATTCATCGATCCGCGCTAAGGCCCGGTCGGCCAATGGGTTTACATGGATCAGCCCGCCCTGATTGGGTCGGTCCTCGGCAATCTTATAGACCGCTCGTTCGGCTTCATCGAGAATGGTCTGGGCATCGAGACCGCGCGGGTCGTAGGCCTTGCCGGCGATATCACCGGCGACGCTGATCAGCTGGCGCAACACGCTGCGCTCGTGGACGATCTTGGCATAGGCCACGACATTACTGATCGACGGGGTGTTTTCGGCCAACTCGGTCAGGTAGGTCATACCACCCGTTGCTTCGAGCAGACGTTCCTTTTCCAACGTCTCGCCCAGAGTAATAACATCCATCGGTGAATTGGCCGCCGCCAATTTCATCATCATGCGATATATCTGGCGATGTTCATTACGGAAAAAGTCATCCGGCATCAAAATTTCGGAGACATTATCCCATTGGGAGTTGTCGACCATCAAGGCACCCAGCACCGACTGCTCGGCTTCCAACGAATGGGGCGGGGTTTTGATTTGACGAATCTCGGGGTCGCTCGAAGAGAGCAAGTCATCGTCGTAATTATCGGACATCCAGAAACTTCCACAACCTAAGTAAGCGGGCAGTTTACCGAGATACAGGGCCAGAGGCACGGGGTATTTGACTGGAAATGCTCAGCACCGACCCGGTAGCGCCAAACGCCAAACGCAAAAAAACGCACCGAGGTGCGCTTTTTAAGCAGCGATTGCCGATCCGACAAGCGCCGTCAAACTCCTTCTTGCACCGCCTGGGGCGGTGCGGCCCGGAATCGACTTTAAGCTTCGCCGACTAGGAACTTTAAGCTTCGCCGACTACGATCAAGTGCACAGTACCGGTTACATCGCTGTGTAACTGGACGGCAATGTCGTATTCACCGACGGTACGGATAGGACCTAAAGGCATCTTAACTTCGGATTTCTCGATCGCTACGCCGGTCGCAGACACTAGGTCAGCTACATCACGTGGACCAATAGAACCGAATAGCTTGCCTTCGTCGCCGGCATGCGCCGTAACGGTTAATTCAAGCTCGGCCAACTGATCGGCGCGGGCTTGGGCAGAGGCCAATTTAGCAGCTTCAGCCTTAACAAACTCAGCACGACGAACTTCGAAATGCTTTAAATTTTCTGCAGTCGCAGGGACTGCCTTGCCTGTTGGTACCAGGAAATTGCGCGCATATCCGCTTTTTACGTTAACGGTATCGCCCAAAACGCCCATCTTACCAACTTTTTCAAGCAGGATAACTTCCATCTCGCTTACCTCAATAACTTACTTGTGTGAGTCGGTGTAGGACAACAGAGCCAAATACCGTGCGCGTTTGATGGCAGTCGCCAATTGACGCTGGTATCTCGCACTGGTACCGGTGATACGACTCGGTACAATCTTGCCTGTTTCAGTAATGTAACCCTTTAACAGGTCAACATCTTTATAATCTATCTCAACAATGCCTTCTGCAGTGAAGCGGCAGAACTTACGACGGCGAAAGAAACGTGCCATAGTGTATGCTCCTATTATTCTTCAGACGCTGAATCATCAGCATCGTCAGTGGTGGCTTCATCTTCAGAGCGCGGAGTACGTGCAGCGGCCTGGGCTTCATCTTTCGCTTTCTTGGCTTCAACCGACTTCATCATAGGCGAGGCCTCGATGACCGCTTCTTTACGACGCAGAATAATGCTACGTAAAATCGCATCGTTAAAACGGAAAGTGGTTTTCAGGTCTTCTATAGAGGCGTCGGCCACTTCGATGTTCAACAACACGTAGTGAGCCTTATGGAGATCCTGTATCGGGAAACCTAATTGACGACGGCCCCAATCTTCGTGACGGTGGATCGCACCGCCGGCTTCGGTTACAACAGATGCGTAACGCTCAACCATGGCTGGCACTTGTTCAGACTGGTCAGGATGGACCAGCAGAACGATTTCGTAATGGCGCATAAATGCTCCTTCCGGGTTAACAACCTCCTGTAACACTCACAGTAAGGTAAGGAGTTAAGTACTTTACCCTATGGGCAGAGCACAACTGACTCTACTCGGTTCGAGCAGAGGGCCGGCAGTCTAATGAATGCCGCACTGGGAATCAAGGGGGCGAGAGGCCGTTGAGGAGAAAAAGCGCTAATTTCGTCCTCAACACCCTTCATTGGTATCTGTACTTGGCAGGTGAGCCCCCTGCAGCAAGGGAGGCAGCGGACATTCCATACACTCGGCCATGACGCGGACTATCTCGTATTCACGAAACTCAACTTGTCCGTCCGACTGGATAATGTCAGCAAAGGCCTGCAGCAATGTCTTGCGCCAAAAAAAGTTAAGGCTATCGAGCGCCATCAAGGCCGTGCCGAGGCGCTGGTAACCGATCGACCGGAGCGTCTGGTTGGGTTGATGGTCCATGCCCAGCTGCCGACAAATGGCTTGATGTGCATTTTCTGCCGCGACCTTATCCCGGCTCAACTCAACCAAGACATTAAAGATGGTGGTCAGTGCGGTGAAATAGCTCTCGATTTTACCATTCAGCTTCCGAGTCACCCCATCCGCCCTAGGTCGGATGCGCAGATGAACTAGGGTCAGGGTGACCCATTCAATAAAATCGACTCGCCCGTCTAGGTAGATCAAACGCTCAAGGCGATCGATAAATACCACCCGCTCCGTTTCCGGCAGTTTTTTTAGCGTTGGGATCAGCAACTCCAAGATCGGCAGGCGCAGCTGTTCGTCCATCTGCTGGCAATAAGGCCAGATCTTTTGCAGCACAGCGATCACACCGCGGTCTTCCTGCTTAATGCGATTAAGCACTTTTTGCCGGTCAGACTCGGTGCCCAATAGCACCTGACAGTAAAGGTAAGCCTTTGCGCCCTGAGATTGATGCACCCAGTTTTTAATCTGCTCCGGTATATGGCGGTACAGGTCGCGCGCATAATTCAAATGGTCCGGGGTGACCTGGCCAACCAGAGCAGTAATACCGACCATCGTTAACGCAGTATCGAAAGCCTGCGGCTGGGACCGGGCTACGCTGTCTTGCGCCGATTCAGTATGCCGACGCCGACTGCGCTCGAGCGCGACAAAGTTGGGTGCGATGCGCCGGATACGCTCGACGATGGGTGGGTGGGTGGCCAACCGATCCGACAAGGCAACCGATTCGCCAAAACAGAAGTGCGACATGTCCTCGGCATGCTGATGCGCCAACTGAGAACCGGCTGGATTGATTTTAATGGCATACAGGGCACCGGCCAGCCCATCGGGGAAGCGGGTAAACTGGACCGCGCTGGCATCGGCCAAAAACTCCCGTTGGCGGGACACGGCAGCCTTAATCATCCGTCCGATCAGGACCCCGATATAGCCCACCAGAACCAACACCAGACCCAGACCCAGACCGAGCAATCCTGCGGCACTGCGGTTATCGTCATCAGAACGGCTGCGCGTCGCTCCGCGCCACAAGCCGGCCTCCAGCAGAAACCGACCGATCTGGCCGATCATCACCAGTCCGGATAAAAAAGCCATCAGACGAATATTGAGCCGCATATCGCCATTGAGGATATGCGAGTACTCATGCCCAATAACACCCTGCAACTGATCTCGAGTGAGCTGATCGAGGGCGCCCTGGGTCACCACCAGCACAGCTTCCTGAGTAGAATAACCGGCGACAAACGCATTAATACCCGGTTCACGCTCCATCAGATAGAGTTCCGGCACGGGCATACCGGCGGCAATGGCCATTTCCTCGCAGACATTGATAAACTGCTTTATCGCCGGATTGGTGCTAGCCATGCGAATCGGCTTGGCCCCGGCCCATTCGGCGACCTTGCGGCCACCACCGGCCAGCTCGATAAAGCGAAACACCGTGCCGATGACCACAGCACCGAACACGCCCAAGCTGATTTGCCAATTTAGACTGGAGTGCCACCAACTGAGCCAGGCCAAAAGCAAGTCAGAACGACTGCCGGACGGCGCATCGACATCCGGCTGAAACCACTGACTGAGCAAGCCAGGCAGTACTGGTAAGGGTTCGTTGAAGGGGGCTTCGACCGGGCTATAAAAAAACCAATACCCGACAAAACAAAGCAGATTAACGGAAACCAGAGTAGCCAATATACCGATAGCAAACAATAAGACCAGTTGCCCGGTCTTCTTGCGTGCCCGGTCCTGGTGTTCAAAAAAATCCATGCCCATCCCTTTCACAAAGTCACTGCGATGCGCCCGCCCGATCCAGCATGCAGGCTCGATGAAGCCTGTGAGCGCTTAGAACGACACCTTGGGCGCCAACTTGACTTCGGCACTGTCGACTTCAAACATCGCAGCATCTTTAAAACCGGCGACGTTGGCAACCAGGTTATTGGGGAAGGATTCTTTCAGCGTCTGATAGTGCATTACCGCATCATTATAAGCTTGGCGAGCAAAGGACACCTTGTTTTCGGTACTCTCCAAGCTCTCCATCAAATCGCGCATGGTGCCATCGGCTTTCAAATCGGGATAGTCTTCGGAGACCGCAAACAACCGCCCCAGAGCGCCGGAGAGCATGCCTTCGGCCTGCGACAATTTGCCGACCAGGCCGCCATCGGTCGGATCTGCTGCCGCCGCCTTCTGGGCTGAAACCGCCTGGTTCCGAGCTGCAGTGACGTTTTCCAGGGTTTCTTTTTCATGCTTTAGATAGGTCTTGGCTGTTTCAACCAGGTTTGGAATCAGATCGTGACGGCGCTGCAATTGCACATCGATCTGGGAAAAGGCATTTTTAAAGCGATTGCGAAAAGCGACCAGCTTATTGTAAATGGTGACCAGTAAGATGATCAGCACCAGCGGTACAGCCCAAGTAATGATCACGCCGATAGGTAAATCCATAGCCAGTGCCCTCAGTGATAAAACGATTCTAGAAGTGTATCAACAGATTTGACCTTCGTCTGCCTTTTGACCGCCGGATATGACCTCGATCCTCATCAATAAGCGCCAGTTCACAGTTGGGGTCCGCCCTACTGGGTCGCAACGACACGGCCAGCGCTCAGTCCAGATCGAATGAATGGTTCACTAGTATGCGACTCAAGGGTATGCGATGATCTTACCATTGAATTGCGCTGTCCATTGAGTTGCCTGTGCATGGCCGTTTTGGCCATCAGAGCATATTTGAATAACAATTTATTCAACCGTTCCTGACACTTTGAAGGCCTTTTTTCACGCCCATGGGCGGGATTTTGCCGGATTGGACTGTCGACAATCACAGTCCAATCGGCACTCCAGCCGTGATAATCGGCTAACTCTTTGAAATTATTTAAAAAAAGTAATTCGAGGCGGTTGACAGAACAACAAATAAAGCGATAATACGGCCCCGTTACAGAGGCTATATAGCTCAGTTGGTTAGAGCACAGCATTCATAATGCTGGGGTCGCTAGTTCAAGTCTAGCTATAGCCACCATTACTGGTCCGTCGCCAAGCGGTAAGGCAACAGGTTTTGATCCTGTCATGCGCTGGTTCGAATCCAGCCGGACCAGCCAGTTCTTCTATAACGCTCGCTAAGCAGTTTTAGCACACAATTCTGGTCCGTCGCCAAGCGGTAAGGCAACAGGTTTTGATCCTGTCATGCGCTGGTTCGAATCCAGCCGGACCAGCCATACTTACCATTTTGATATGTTTTCCTGTCAAAGCGCCAACCTTCCCTGTACTGTCACTTCACTATTCAATTAAATATGCACCTATCCACTTAATACTGTGCGTATATCCTGAATAAGGAGCTGTCACTTGAATATCGGCCCTATTCGCAAAAAACGACTCAAACAACTTGCGCATGTTGCCGGCGCTGGACTTCTCTTAGTCACCGCTATGCAGCTTGTTTATGGGTTGTGGTTTGACGCGTTGGTCTTAGGCTGTGCTACATGTGCTATGATGGGCATCCACCGGCTGATCTATGCTAACCGCTTGGACTGGGCCGCCAACGGCTTAGTCGGGTTGTTATTTGTTACCATCATGATAATGATTTTCACCGGCCTCGGCCTGCGCGACGAGGCGATTCTTGCCCTGCCCGGGCTGATAGTCTTTTCCACCATGACCGCTCGTTTAGCAGTGACCTATACGCTCATTGCCTTAGTGATCGCTCTGTGTCTGGTTATGGGTGTAGCGTATAGCCTAGGCTACTTGACGGTAGCGCCAATGACGGACTCGTTTGAAACCGGTTTTTCCCTCGCGATGATATTTGCCGTGACCGCGTATGCGATTGTTGTGTCACACAAGGACTTGGTCAAGGCGGGAAGACTCATACAGGCAGAAAATGAACGTTTCAAGGCCTCTCAGGAACACATTGAGTTTATCGCTCACCACGACGGCCTGACCAACCTACCCAATCGATTACTGGCTCAAGACCGGTTTGAACACGCACTGAAAAAAAACAAACGCGACCACCGGCAACTCGCGGTTCTGTATTTGGATCTGGATGACTTCAAGTCGGTCAACGATACCTTGGGTCATCAGGCGGGTGATCAACTGCTGGTGCAAGTCGCTCAGCGCCTAGTGAATATAACCCGACAAAACGACACCATCTGTCGACTCGGTGGCGACGAGTTTTTAATTATTGCCGAGGACCTGACCGACACCGGGTCGATATCCAAACTGGCCAGTAAAGTCCTCAACACCCTGGCCGAAGAATACCGGTTATCGGGCTCACTCGTGCATTGCTCGGCTTCTGTTGGTATCGCCTTGGCACCCTCGGATGCCGACAGTTTCGAGGGCATCCTGAAAAATGCCGATTTGGCGATGTATAATGCTAAGGATTTGGGTCGAAATACCTTTTGTTTTTTTAATGACGAGCAACAGCAGAGAGTGCAAGATCGCCTCAATCTAACGGCGCAGATGCGTACCGCCATCCAAAACAACGAGTTAACGCTGTTATATCAACCCAAGATTGATCTCATCAGCGAAAGAATCATTGGCGCCGAAGCCTTATTGCGTTGGCACAATGCAGCATTTGGCACCATCAGCCCGGAGCAATTCATCCCCATTGCGGAACAGAACGGACTGATCGGCGACATCGGCCGCTGGGTATTGGAAACCGCCTGCCGCGACACCGGCGCTTTTCTCGCCGCTCTGCCTAGCTTTCATATCAGTATTAATGTCTCGGTGGCGCAATTCAAAAATGCCAATCTGGCGGCCGAACTGTCCACACTGCTGGCCCAGTATCATTTAGTGCCTGCGGTTATCGATATCGAAATTACCGAGTCCATCTTGGCCGAGCAGGTCAGTGATGTTCGTAACAATTTGGCCGGGTTACGGCAACTGGGTGTCAGCCTGTCGATCGACGATTTCGGTACCGGCTACAGCAATCTGGCGTATCTGAAAAATTTCGATGTCCAGACCCTGAAGATCGATCAGTCTTTTATGCAAGACCTCACCCACAGCCTGCACAACCAAACGATTGTCAGAGCGATATTGCAAATATGTAAAGGTCTGGACATGACGGCAGTTGCCGAAGGTGTTGAAGATCAGCAAACGCTGGCGCTATTACAAAGCTGGCAATGTGATATGGCACAGGGTTTTTACTGGTCCAAACCCATTACCAAGGGCGCGCTAATGAGCCGTCTGGCCAATGAGGTGGCAGCCTGATTTTTTTTGAAGCCCTAGCTTTGAATAGGGTATTATAAAACTCCTTTGCGCCAGCCGTGTGACACATTTATTATGTCTGAACTGATCCAAGTCGAACAGTTACTACACCTTATCGACACACCCAGCCTGGTCGATAGGTCGGGCCTGACCATCCTCGACTGCCGAGCCGATTTGCAGGATCGTACTAGTGCCCTTGGCCTATATCAACAAGGTCATATATCAGGCGCTTTACAGGCCCATCTGGAGGGTGACTTATCCAGTCCACACCGACCCGGCCTAACCGGTCGCCACCCGCTGCCCACTGTCGAGCAGTGGCGGCAGACTTTGGCGCGCTGGGGCATCGAACTGGGATCACAGGTTGTGGTCTACGATCAGGGTAACAGCATGTTTGCCGCGCGCGCCTGGTGGATGCTGAAGTGGGCCGGTATCGACCAGGTCCAGGTCTTGGATGGCGGACTGGCACGCTGGCGACTATTGGGCGGCAAGTGCGACAGCCTAGTGCCACGACCGGAACCGTCCAACATCCAGATCAGACCCCAGGATAACTGGACCATCAGCGCTCAGGCCCTACAGGACCGCGATGCCTCGACCCTGGTCTTAGATGCCCGCGCCCTGAACCGCTATAAGGGGGAGGTTGAGCACCTCGACACCCAGGCGGGCCATATCCCCGGCGCAATGAATGCCGACTTCAGCAAGAACTTGGCCGCCGATGGCCGATTTTTAAGCCCAACTGAATTGGCGGATCGCTTTGCCGCCCTACCCGACACTCCGCTGGTCTGCTATTGCGGCTCTGGTGTTACCGCCTGCCATAACCTGCTGGCCTTAACCGAAAGCGGCCGAACCCTGCCTAGGCTCTATCCCGGCAGTTGGAGCGAATGGATAACCGATCCGGAGCGTGCCATTGGTCTGGGCATAGAAGGCACCGTCTGGTGAGAAAAATACTCTTCATATGGCTAGTCGTAGGGTTGTGCCATCAAGCCACTGGAGCTGCTCATTTTAATATTTTGGTCTACCATCATGTGTCCGAGCACAGCCCCGCCAGTACCTCGGTCACCCCGCAAGTATTCCGACAGCATTTACAGTTTTTTAAGGATCAACAGATCACTGTCATTGGCTTGCCCGAGGCGCTTGCGGCCGTTGCCAACGGCTTACCCCTGAGCGAAAAAACAATAGCCATTACCTTTGATGACGGCTATCGCGATATCTACGACAACGCCCTCCCCCTGCTTCAGGAGTTTAACTACCCATTCACCGTTTTTGTTGCCACCGACCCGATCGACAAGGGCTTTGGCGATATGCTCAGCTGGGCACAATTACGCACCATGCAACAACAGGGCGTGACCATTGCCAACCACAGCAGCGACCACGCCTATCTAGTGCGCGCAACACCCCAGGACAGCCAATGGCGTGCCGATCTTAAGGCCAATATCGAGCACGCACAGCAACGCTTAACGGCGGAGCTGGGCGATCCTATACCGCTCTGGCTGGCCTACCCCTATGGCGAATTCAACCTTGAGCTGCAAACCTTACTCAAGGAGATGGGTTACCTAGGCTTTGGTCAGCATTCCGGTGGCGTCTGGTTGGGTAGCCATGCTCAAGCCATACCGCGCTTCGCCGCGGCCGGCATCTATGCCAATACCGCGACTCTGGCGACAAAAATCGCTTCCCATCCGATGCCGGTCGACGAATCCGCCCTGCCCGATATGCTTAGCGCGAATCGCACACCAACTGTTTCCGTGCGTTATACCGATCAGGACGTGGCAGCCTTGCCGTTAAATTGCTTCCTCAATGGCTCCGGCCTGCTGGCTAGCCGACCGACAGCAGAGACCTTCCGCCTGGACACCCCAGAGCCGCTAAGCTCAG
>Ga0307492_10000674_pt1 | contig 14283 bp, 12 predicted proteins | sample SI3LmetaG_FD_202365 | JGI IMG/M metagenome (GOLD analysis project Ga0307492, IMG submission 202365) | Sea-ice brine microbial communities from Beaufort Sea near Barrow, Alaska, United States - SI3L | ecosystem: Environmental > Aquatic > Marine > Coastal | place: USA: Alaska | collected 2017-05-06 | reverse complement strand
GTTAAGTGCTGATGCTAGCTGGTTTAGCATGATGCTATACGGGGCTGTTTTTTTCCTACCGATATATGCGGTCACCTTTATTGTCGGTGGTTTCTGGGAAGTGCTTTTTGCTAGTGTTCGTAAGCATGAAGTTAACGAAGGCTTCTTTGTTAGCTCAATTTTATTCGCTTTGATTCTTCCTGCAACTATTCCTTTATGGCAAGTCGCTATCGGTATTACTTTCGGTATTGTTATTGCTAAAGAAATATTTGGTGGAACCGGTAAAAACTTCTTAAACCCGGCATTAGCGGGGCGTGCGTTTTTATTCTTCGCTTACCCAACTGAAATATCAGGTGATGCAGTTTGGGTTGCCGTTGATGGATACTCAGGCGCAACAATCTTGAGTGGTGTTGCAGCAGCAGTTCCTGGTTCAGTTGATTTTGCCATTAATACCGATTGGTGGAATGCCTTCTGGGGCTTTATTCCTGGTTCAGTCGGTGAAGTATCAACCGCAGCTATCTTCCTTGGTGGTGCATACATTCTTTATAAAGGTATTGCTTCATGGCGTATCGTGTTAAGTGTCTTTGCTGGCATGGTGTTTACTTCATTACTGTTTAACACCATTGGTAGTGATACTAACGCTATGTTCGCTATGCCATGGTATTGGCATTTAGTCACCGGCGGTTTTGCTTTCGGTATGATGTTTATGGCCACAGACCCTGTCACTATGTCATTTACCAACACAGGTAAATACTGGTTTGGTGCATTAGTGGGTGTGATGGTTGTACTTATACGTGTTGTTAACCCCGCATATCCGGAAGGCATAATGTTAGCCATTTTATTCGCTAACTTATTTGCCCCTCTTTTCGACTATTTTGTTGTTCAAGGGAATATCAAACGGAGGCTTGCTCGCCATGTCTAGTAAAAAAGAAACTCCCATTAAAACTATCGGATTTGTATTTTTAGTTTGTTTGGTTTGTGCTGCATTAGTGTCTATTGCTGCGAGTAGTTTAAAACCGTTACAACAAGCCAATAAATTACTTGATAAGCAAACTAAAATTCTTGAAGCTTCTGGTTTATTAACGTTAGCGTTAAAGACCGAAAACATTAAAGCGTCAGGTAGTGAACCCAAAAGTATCGTTGCTACCTTCGAAAAATATGTCGAGGCAAAAATGATTGACCTAGACTCAGGGTCAATTATTGAAGGTAATACTGATATTTTTGATGAACGTGCTGACGCTCGTAATCTTGCTAAAAGTGCAAAACCTGTCAATGATATTGCCGGTATTAACCGCCGAGCTAATCATGCGGTTGTTTACTTAGTTAATAATGACCAAGGACAACTACATACTATGGTATTACCTATTGTCGGTTCAGGATTATGGGATCTAATGTATGGTTATCTTGGTTTAGCTCCAGACTTAAATACAGTTCGCAGTGTTATTTATTCTGACTTAAAGGAAACTCCTGGTTTGGGCGCAGAAGTGCTTAACCCTAGGTGGAAAGCTTTATGGCCAGGTAAAAAAATGTTTAACGATAAAGGCGAAATAGCGATTAAAGTTATTAAAGGCGGGGCTAAAGCAGGTGATATTCACGGTGTTGATGGCTTATCCGGAGCTACATTAACCAGTAATGGCGTGGAGTATACTTTACATTTTTGGTTAGGTGATGAAGGCTATGGGCCATTTATTACTAAGTTTCGTGATGGAGGTTTGAACTAATGGCTTCAGATACTAAAAAAGTCCTGTTTGGACCTGTTGTTGATAACAACCCTATCGCATTGCAAGTACTGGGTGTTTGTTCTGCTTTAGCGGTAACCAGCTCAATGGCCAATGCTCTTGTTATGACTGTTGCGGTAATGCTAGTCACCGGTTTTTCGAATTTCTTTATCTCAGTTATTCGTCACCATATTCCATCCAGTGTGCGTATTATTGTGCAAATGGCTATTATTGCCTCGCTAGTCATTGTTGTTGACCAAGTACTTAAAGCGTTTTCTTATCAATTATCGAAAGAACTTTCGGTGTTTATTGGTTTGATCATTACTAACTGTATTGTCATGGGCCGTGCCGAAGCTTTTGCAATGAAGGAAAAACCAGGCGTCAGCTTTTTAGATGGTATTGGTAACGGTTTAGGTTATGGTGCTGTGTTAATGGTGGTGGCTTTTTTCCGTGAATTATTTGGTTTTGGTACTTTATTTGGTTTTGAAATTTTTAAGTTAATTCAAAACGATGGTTGGTATCAAGGGAATGGCTTATTAGTTTTACCCTTTAGTTCATTCTTCATTATTGGTTTAATCATCTGGGCTATTCGTCAGTGGAAACCAGAACAAGTAGAGAAGGATTAGCTTCATGGAACATTATTTAAGTATTTTTGTTAAAACCATATTTATTGAAAATTTAGCCTTAACCTTTTTCCTTGGTATGTGTACATTCTTAGCGGTTTCTAAGAAAGTAAGCACGGCGATAGGTCTAGGTGTTGCCGTTGTTGTGGTATTAGGTATTGCGGTTCCTGTTAACCAAATTATTTATCAAGCCATTTTAGCGCCAGGTGCTTTAGATAGCATGATGGGTATTACTGAGCAGAAAGATTCAATTGATTTGAGCTTTTTATCTTTTATTACTTTTATTGGGGTGATTGCCGCTTTAGTACAAATACTGGAAATGATTTTAGATAAATATTTCCCAGCTTTGTACCAAGCCTTAGGTATATTTTTACCTTTAATTACCGTTAACTGCGCCATTTTTGGTGCTGTTTCTTTCATGGTAGCTAAAAACTTAACCTTAGGTGAAAGTGTGGTTTATGGCATTGGCTCTGGTGTGGGTTGGATGTTAGCGATTGTATTGATGGCGGGTATTCGTGAGAAAATGAAATATTCTGACGTCCCAGATGGTTTAAAAGGTTTAGGTATTACGTTTATCTCCGCTGGATTGATGGCTTTTGGCTTTCTTTCTTTTGGTGGTATTTCCCTGTAGGAAAATGTCGGTCTTAAGTTTAGCTTAAGGCCCTAGATAATTTAAGGAAAAGTCGATGGAAATAATTCTCGGCATATCGATGTTTACCGCGATAGTATTAGCGTTAGTGTTAGTGATTTTATTTGCTAAGTCTAAGTTAGTTTCTTCAGGTGACGTAACGATAAGTATCAATGGTGACCCAGAAAAATCAGTAGTAACGGCTGCCGGTGGTAAGCTTTTAGGTGCACTAGCAGATCAAGGGATTTTCATTCCTTCAGCTTGTGGCGGTGGCGGTACTTGTGGTCAGTGTCGTATAGAGGTTCACTCAGGTGGTGGTGATATTCTACCAACAGAAGAAGGGCACATTAATAAACGTCAAGCCAAAGCCGGCTGTCGTTTAGCCTGCCAAGTTGCGGTTAAACAAGACATGGTCATTGAAGTAGAAGATGAAATCTTTGGTGTTCAACAATGGGAATGTGAAGTTATCTCAAATGATAACCAAGCAACGTTCATTAAAGAGCTTAAACTTCAAATTCCTAATGGTGAATCGGTACCATTTAAAGCTGGTGGTTATATTCAAATTGAAGCGCCTGCGCATCATGTTAAATATAGCGACTTTGATATTGACCCACAATACAAAGGCGATTGGAATCATTTTGGTTTTTTTGATGTTGAATCAAAAGTTGATGAACCAACGTTACGTGCTTATTCAATGGCAAACTACCCTGAAGAGGAAGGCATTATTATGCTAAATGTGCGTATTGCTACGCCTCCTCCTGGACGTTTACATTTACCCGCAGGTAGAATGTCGTCATTTATTTTCAGTCTTAAGCCGGGTGATAAAGTAACTATTTCAGGTCCATTTGGTGAGTTCTTTGCCAAAGAAAGTGATAATGAAATGGTCTTTATTGGTGGTGGCGCTGGTATGGCGCCAATGCGTTCACATATCTTTGACCAACTCAAGCGTTTAAATTCAAAACGTAAAATGTCGTTTTGGTATGGTGCTCGTTCTAAACGTGAAATGTTCTATGAAGATGATTATAACGGTTTAGCCGCTGATAATGATAACTTCCAATGGCATGTCGCGCTTTCAGATCCACAACCCGAAGATAACTGGGATGGCATGACAGGTTTTATTCATAATGTACTTTATGAAAATTACCTTAAGGGTCATGAAGCACCAGAAGATTGTGAGTACTATATGTGTGGTCCTCCAATGATGAACGCCGCTGTTATACATATGCTTAAAGACTTAGGTGTAGAAGATGAAAATATTATGCTCGATGACTTTGGTGGTTAATATTTCGATTTAGACTTGTTCATTGCTACACCTTGCTTTACGGAAGTACTCACCTAGAGTCATAGGTTAAGTATTCAAACCTTGAAAGAGTCGAAACAGTCAGTGCTTAAAGAACAACTATAGAATTGCATGATTGGGTAACAAAGGTGACTTAGGTCACCTTTTTTTAATACACTCAATTTTAAATTGCGGATGAAGAAGCACAACGGAAATCAATCAATTTAAAGCGCTTGAGGCTTACTCACTGATAGCTGCACTCGCTCTTGATTATTTTTTAAGCATGTTGATGCAAATATTTAGATAAATAATAACTTGATGAGAAATTTATGAACAAATTAAAGTCACTAGTAATTATTATCCTAGTAATTGTTTTAACTGCCTGTTTTACAAGTAAAGATCCGAAAAAGGAAGTGATATTTTTGCAAGGTCTTACCATGGGTACGACTTATAATATCAAGCTTGTTGTAAAAAATGATTCGATAAATATTGAAACGCTCCAAGGTGAGATCGATTCTTTGCTTAAACAGGTTAATCAAGAGATGTCGACTTACATTCCAACATCTGAGTTATCACTTTTTAATAAGAGCCAAAGCACTGAGCCTGTTGAAATATCACCAGGATTGCAGCGTGTCATTAAAGAATCAATCCGCTTAGGTCAAATGAGTGAAGGCAAACTTGATATTACTATTGGTCCTTTGGTTAATCTTTGGGGTTTTGGTCCCCAAAACCGTCCTGAAACAGTGCCTAGTGATAAAATGTTGGCTGCGACTAAAGGACGTATAGGTTTAAAGTTTTTATCACTTGAAGGCAATAAACTGACCAAAGCAATTCCTGAACTTTATGTTGATTTATCAACAACAGCAAAAGGTTATGGTGTTGATGTTGTAGCAGAATTAATTGAAAAGAAGGGTATTCAAAACTACCTTGTAGAAATTGGTGGAGAGATGCGGGTAAAAGGTTTTAAGGCCTCGGGTGAGCTTTGGGTGATTGCGATAGAAAAACCGATGACAGACGTTCGTAGTATCCACCAATTTATTGTACCAAAAGATAATGCGGTAGCGACATCGGGAGATTACCGCAACTACTTTGAAGCAGAGAAAATGCGTTTTTCTCATATTATCGATCCCGACACCGGTAAGCCAATTAATCATAAGTTGGTGTCAGTCACTGTTATTCATCCCTCATCTATGACAGCTGATGGGCTTTCAACCGCTATGATGGTCATGGGTGCAGATACAGCGTTTGAATTTGCCAATCAACATGATATTGCCGCTTACATTATTTCTAAAACCGATAATGGCTTTAAAGAGCAAATTACGGTAAAATTTATGCCATTCTTAAAGTAGTTTATATATTTAAAAAGTCTTAGGTTTATTCAAATGATGGTTTTTATGCTCACCTTAGTTTTTTTTCTTGTTATTGTTACAGCAATGGCCGTAGGTTATATTTTTCAGAAAAAAACCTTGGCTGGTAGTTGTGGCGGCTTAGCCTCCGTGGGTATTGATAAGTCGTGTAACTGCGATAATCCTTGCGAAAAACGCCAAGAACGTGAACGTAATGCGGCATTAAAAGCACAACAAATTCCAATCATAAATTTATAAGGGCACAGTTTCCTTATAGTGCTTGCGTACATAAAATTTTAAGCTAAGTAGCAAACGCTGGGCCTAATGAAGCGTTTATTGGTCAACTGTAGAGTCTCTTATTCTGACTTATTGATGCTAGTCCACTGTGTTAACTTTCTGGGTTAGTTTTCTGTGTTAACTACGCTGTAAGCACTGTTAGCTATCAAAAAATTGGATGTACTGGGGTTGTGAACCGATGAGGCCCGCCTAGATTTTTACGTACCCACGCTTATTGATTATTCACTCTCACCTATCGCTACAAACGATTATTATATTCAATAGTTGTTATTAATGACAAGCTGTATAAGTGTAAACCTAATTTTTTGTTGATTTCAGGTTATTAAGAGACTCACCTAGGCACAAATATCAAGTTTCTAGTTAGACCTAGGTGAGTGACGACTTATAGGTGATAACTATTATGTGCAAATAATCGTGGCAACAACTTCTTTACTACCGCCCTTAACTGCAATGTTACAGCCAATTTCAGTACCAGCAGTAGCGGTAGAACATGCACCTGCGGGAGTTGTCAAAGAATAAAAAGTGCCATCATCAATATTTGTTAAAGCTACTACCGCGGCCAAAGTTGTGCCTGGTAATATAGGTGTAGTCGTGAAATTACCAACATCTGCGCATGAGGTAGCGCTTTTGACAGTAGTGGCAGAACTATTTCCAGCTAGTTTGGCGGCAAAATTAATGGCTGAGCCTGATGAAATGGCTGCAGCCACGCCCTGTGCAGTTGCATCATGAGCATCAGCGCCAAGATCGATAAACTTAGGGAGTGCAACACCGCCAAGAATACCAAGTACTACCATCACCACCACTAATTCAATCAAGGTAAAACCGTGTTGTAATTTATTCATGTGAACTCCATACTAATTTAATAAAATATATTGAAACGTAATAAACATACTGACCTGTATATATTTTATTGTATGATCTGGTTTTTGTCTACTGTATATATAATTTAATAACGTTATGTTAAATAAAACCTAATATTATTAACAATTAAGCGACTAAGCTAATATCTTAGATTGTTTGTTAAATGCTTAAATTCAGCCTTATTACATCAGTATTAGATCGGTAATATATGAGTATCAAATTTTCAAATAACTTTGGAAAGCTGACAAAAGTAAGCCCAATCTTTTCCGTTATCTTTACCATCATATTAACCGTGACTTGCTGTTCTGCAATTTATACCCTTTGCTATTAATGGGTGAAAATGCAGTGCTAGTATCATCGGAGGCAATTAATATTTTTGTTTATCATTATCGAATGCATATACCTACAGCTAGCGTTTTTTTTATGGCATAAGCGCTTAGATATACTTACTGTGGTAATTACTCTATTCTAGCAAGAGTAAAGTATTAATTTACCTCGTCATAATTACTAATTGTTGTTTGGTTCTATTAATGAAAAAAGAAATACTGCATCGCGCCATAAATTTATTATCTAGACGTGAACATTCTCATAAAGAATTACACCAAAAATTACTCAAAAAAAACTTTGGCTCAGATGATATTCTCTCGGTGTTAGATTACCTGCGCACTAAAGATTACTTGAGTGATGAACGCTTTGCTGCGAGTATCTTGAGAATGAGAGTTGATCGAGGTTTTGGTTGGCTTTCGATAAAAAGTGAACTTAATAGCAAAGGGGTTTGTGCGACTATTATCAATGAACTCAGTAAAAATGATGAAATTGATTGGTATCTGCAAGCAGAGCTTGCGTATAATAAACGTTTTAGTACACCGCTAGTCTGGTGTTTTAGCTTTGAAGAGGCTCAAAGTAGTTCTCTACAAGATAAAGCTTACCAACTAGCAATAAAAGAAAAAGCAAAACGTATGCGTTTTTTACAATACCGTGGGTTTACGTCTGATCAAATTATCACGGTATTGCACTTAGGTTAATGTTATTCGTATTGAACACCTTATTTTATTGAATATTTATAGATTATTTGGATAACCCATGATTAAAAGCACCGCTGATATTCGCCAAGCATTTTTAGATTTTTTTACTAGTAAGCAGCATCAAGTTGTTGCTAGCAGCTCTTTAGTTCCGGGCAATGATGCCACCTTATTATTTACCAATTCGGGTATGGTACCCTTTAAGGATGTTTTTTTAGGAGCAGAAAAACGCAGTTATACCCGTGCTACTTCATCACAGCGTTGTGTTCGTGCCGGTGGAAAACATAACGATTTAGAAAATGTTGGTTATACCGCCCGTCACCATACTTTCTTTGAAATGTTAGGTAATTTTAGCTTCGGTGATTATTTTAAAGAAGACGCGATGCGTTTCGCTTGGGAGTTTTTAACGTCAGTTTTAGGTTTGCCCAAAGAAAAGTTATTAGTGACTGTTTATGAAAGTGATGAAGAAGCGTTTGCTTTTTGGAAAAACGAAATTGGCATACCCGTAGATAAAATCATCCGTATCGGTGATAAATCTGCCGATAAAAAATTTGAATCGGATAACTTCTGGTCTATGGGTGATACTGGTCCTTGTGGTCCATGTTCTGAAATATTTTACGATCACGGAGAAGAAATCTGGGGTGGCCCTCCAGGCTCTACTGAAGAAGATGGTGACAGATTTATCGAAATTTGGAATTTAGTTTTTATGCAGTTTAATCGTCAAAGTGATGGTGAAATGCAACAGCTTCCTAAGCCATCGGTTGATACAGGTATGGGGCTTGAGCGAATATCAGCTATTATGCAAAATGTACATAGTAACTATGAAATTGATATTTTTAAGGCATTAATTACAGATACAGCAAATTTACTGAGTTGTGATGATATTGAGCACAAGTCTTTACGAGTGATCAGTGATCATATCCGCAGCTGTAGTTTCTTAATTATCGATGGTGTTGTGCCGTCAAATGAAGGCCGAGGTTATGTCCTTCGCCGTATTATCCGCCGAGCTGTTCGTCATGGTCATAAACTAGAAGCTAAAGGTCATTTTTTCCATAAATTGGTCGCATCACTGGTGACACAAATGGGCGATGCTTACCCTGATCTTTTTAAACAACAAGCCATCATTGAAAAAATGTTACGGGTTGAAGAAGAGCAGTTTGGTCGTACGCTCGACCGTGGGATGTTATTGCTTGAAGATATTTTAGCTAACTTAACTGGTGATACCGTTGCTGGTGAAGATGTATTTAAACTTTACGATACTTATGGCTTTCCTGCCGATTTAACTGCTGATATTGCTCGTGAGCGACAGTTGAAAATTGATCTGGTAGGCTTTGATCTAGCCATGAACGAACAACGTAAACGTGCACAAAAAGCCAGTCAATTTGGTACCAATTACAATGAGAAATTAACCTCTGCTCATAAAACATCATTTAAAGGTTATACCGAGGATAATTATTCCGCTACAGTTGTTGAATTATTTAATTGTGATGAGTCGGTTAATGAGTTAGCTATTGATGAGCCAGGTATGGTTATTCTTGATTCAACCCCTTTTTATGCAGAATCTGGCGGTCAAGCCGGTGATAGTGGTTTATTGCTAGTCGACGAGGGCGTGTTTGAAGTACATGACACCGTAAAGTTGGGTAATGCATTTGCTCATAAAGGTATAGCAAGAACCACTATTGGTGTTAATAGCCGTGTTAACGCAAGTATTGATACGGATCGTCGTGACGCTATTGTTAAAAACCATACCGCCACCCACTTATTGCATGCCGCATTACGCAAAGTACTAGGTGAACATGTCACACAAAAAGGCTCACTAAACGAAGCCGATAAACTCCGTTTTGATTTCTCGCATTTTGAAGGAGTAACCGCTGGAGAGTTAAAAGAAGTTGAACAAATGGTCAATGAAGAAATTCGGAATAATGTTGTGCGTCAAACAGAGCTAATGCAAATTGATGATGCTAAGAACAAAGGCGCTATGGCCTTGTTTGGTGAAAAATATGATGATGAAGTGCGAGTAGTGACTTTAGGTGGTTTTTCAACAGAACTTTGTGGAGGGGTTCACGTCGAACGTACTGGCGATATTGGTCTATTTAAAATCACCTCAGAAGCTGGCATTGCCGCAGGAGTACGCCGTATAGAAGCCGTAACCGCTACGGGAGCTTTGCGCTACGTTGAACAGCAATCACAATCGTTATTTAATATTGCGGTGTTAGTAAAGTCTGATGTTAATAATGTCACTGATAAAGTCGAACAGTTAATTAACCGTGGTAAGCAACAAGAGAAAGAAATTAACCAATTAAAGCAGCAATTAGCTACACATGCAGGTGCTGATCTGGTGAGTCAAGCAATTAATATCAATGGTGTTAACGTATTGATTGCGGACTTAGGCGGTATAGAAACTCAAGCATTACGCGGCATGGTTGATGAACTTAAGAATAAAATGGGCTCAGCAATTATTATGTTAGCCACCGCTAGCGAAGGCAAAGTCGGTTTGATTTCAGGTGTCACCAAAGATCTTATCGGCAAAGTAAAAGCAGGCGAATTAGTTAATATGGTTGCTCAACAAGTGGGTGGTAAAGGCGGTGGTAGACCCGATATGGCCCAAGCTGGTGGCAGTCAACCGGAAAACGTTAGTTCAGCGCTAGCAAGCGTTGAGGCCTGGTTAGCTGCAAAACTCTCTTAGACTGCTAACACTTAGATGTTAAACTGCACAAGTAACCATAAGGCTATTACCTAATGGCCGTTATCGTACAAAAATATGGGGGGACTTCAGTTGGAACCCTTGAACGAATTGAAGCTGTGGCCGACAATATTGTTGAAACACGTCGAAAGGGCCACCAAGTTATTGTAGTTTTGTCAGCGATGGCAGGTGAAACAAATCGATTATTAGCGTTAGCTCATGCTATCGATCATCAACCAGCAACCCGTGAACTCGATATGTTGCTGTCTTCTGCAGAACAGGTGAGTATTTCCTTGTTGGCTATTTCCTTAATAAAACGTGGTTTCTCTGCTATTTCTTTACTTGCTCATCAAATTGGTATTTACACCGATAATAGTTTTGGCAGCGCTCGAATAAAATCAGTAAGTGGCAATCGATTATTACAGGCTCTGGAGCAAGAGCAGGTGGCAGTGGTTGCTGGGTTTCAAGGGCAAGATAATGAACATAATGTCACAACATTAGGAAGGGGAGGCTCTGATACCTCTGCTATTGCGGTTGCCGTCGCGCTTAAGGCGGCAGAATGCCAAATTTTTACTGATGTAGATGGAATATATACTGCCGACCCTAGAATTGAACCTTTAGCTCAAAAAATTAGCTTTATTTCATTTGAAGAAATGCTAGTGATGGCAAACTTAGGTGCCAAAGTTTTGCAAAACCGAGCTGTCGAATATGCAATGCGCTATAATATGCCAATAAGAGTGTTAAGTAGTTTTACATCAGGTCAAGGAACCAAGGTAATGAATGAGAAAGCGTTGGTTTCAGAAAGTATCGCTATAAAAGCTGTTTCTAATATTGCTCATCAAGCGTCTCAACTTTTAGTGAGTTTAGAAGAGCTGATCGATCATAAATCAATAGCTAAAGTACTCACTATTTTAGGTGATGCTGGTATTGAAATTGATATGATTTCCTATAGTAAGAATAATAAATGTAAATACAATGTTAAGTTTTCAGCTTCAAGAGAATATTTCTGTCAAATAGATGATGTTTTACAAAAAATGACACAAAAAACTAGCATTAGGGCTATTAAATACAATGATAAGGTTGTTAAACTATCGGCAGTTGGTATTGGGATGAAATCTCATTCGGGTATTGCAGGACGATTTTTTTCTGCTTTAGATGAAAAGGGGATCGAACCCCTGTTAATTTCAACTTCAGAAATTAATATTTCTGTAATTATAGATGAGTCTGCTCTCATTAAAGGCGTGCGTTGTTTACATCGCACTTTTATGTAGAACCTCTAATATAAGTCACTATTTTTACAAAGTGGACTGTTACTTTTCGTGCATTTAGTCACATATTAGACTAAATTTACAATAAGTATTAGCTTGTAATCATTTAGTGCAATTTCATTTTAAAGATAAAGGAACACATAATGTTAATATTGACACGTCGAGTTGGTGAAACTTTAATGATTGGTGATGAAGTTACTGTAACTGTGTTAGGCGTTAAAGGAAATCAAGTGCGAATTGGTGTTAATGCACCGAAAGAAATTTCAGTACATCGAGAAGAAATTTACATGCGTATACAAGCTGAAAAAGAGGATAATGAATCCCCAGGTAATGTATAAATAAATTTAGAAAACGAAATAGCCGGCATTTAGTCGGTTTTTTTGACTTTAAATTTTGAGCGTTTTTTATTATTATCATGTGATTTGCTTAATAATTGTCTGAAAAACACGCTTGTTGTTTGATTTGTCGTCAAACAGTAAAATAAGACAAATAAAAGATAAAAAATTGTTTGACTTATTTTTAAGATCCATTAGTATTCGCACCCATTGGAGAGGTGGCCGAGTGGTCGAAGGCGCTCCCCTGCTAAGGGAGTAACTGGTTTATCCCGGTTCGAGGGTTCGAATCCCTCCCTCTCCGCCATTAATTATCATTATAATTATTGGTTGTGCATCGATTAGTAACGATATAAAAAATAGCTAACTGTGGACGCGTAGCTCAGCTGGATAGAGTACCTGGCTACGAACCAGGCGGTCGCAGGTTCGACTCCTGCCGCGTCCGCCACATTCTTTTCTTCAGGGGGGAGTGGTTATAAAAGAAGAGCAGCAGCTATTATTAAAGCTGGTTAAAAAAATTAGTAGACCGCGGACGCGTAGCTCAGCTGGATAGAGTACCTGGCTACGAACCAGGCGGTCGCAGGTTCGACTCCTGCCGCGTCCGCCACATTAGTAAAAGCTAGAATGAAGCCAGTCATACGACTGGCTTTTTTTCGTCTGTATTATAGTGATTCTTGCATTTACTATTTAAATTCAAACGGAGAAATTAGATTACTATTGGTTGATATTTATCTAGTCCTAGTTTTAGCTCCACTATCTCTCAATCAATAACAAGGCGAATGAAGCCTACTTGCTAATACGGCTAAGTTACTCCCGTCGTCCTTAAAAATACATCATTGTTTGTCATTAAACCTAAAATTCAACGGTAGGATATAGTAAATTAATAGCTGAATTTACAACTAATATATAATCAAATTTTGAATTTTTATGCAATGAAGATGAATGTAGTTAAATTAAATTATACTGTATATTATAATAGCTTATCTACCTGTGATAACCATTATTCATCAACCTTATTGTGTATATAATATTGAAATATACTATTATATCTTGAGTTTTTATATGAAATAACTGAATAAAAGTGTTTTTTCATATTGACATGGAGTTATTTATCTGAAATTGGTGAAATTAATTTGCTTTTTAGTTATTGGAGTGATTATTCTAATTATATAAAAATTTAAATGAGACAAATAGATGGAACACTTACACCAATTATTTTTAGAGGCAGGGACATTGTTATTTTCTGGTATGGTCTTTGTGTTTGCTTTTTTAGGGGTACTGGTTATTTTTATTAATACAGTATTAGTTAAATTAGCCATTAAATTTCCGGATGCTAAAAAGCAATTAAAAACTCAGCGTTCGGCCAAACAAAATAATAGCGGAGCAGAAGGTATTTCATCAAATGTTGTTGCCGCAATAACAGTAGCGGTAACTCAATACCGCCAACAGCATTCTCAACAAAACGGTCAACACTCAAAGAGTAGGAAATAGGAATAACCATGACAAAACCATTAGGTATTACTGAAGTTGTTTTAAGAGATGGTCATCAATCTTTATTAGCAACGCGTTTACGTTTAGAAGATATGTTACCTATTGCACCTGCGTTAGATGATATAGGTTTTTGGTCAATTGAGTCATGGGGTGGAGCTACTTTTGATGCTTGCATTCGGTATTTGGGTGAAGACCCCTGGGAGCGTTTGAGGGCGTTAAAAAAAGCAATGCCTAAAACCAAACAGCAAATGTTGTTTCGTGGTCAAAATATATTAGGCTACCGTCACTATGCCGATGATGTTGTAGCAAAGTTTGTCGAACGTGCTCACATTAATGGTATCGATGTATTTCGTATTTTCGATGCAATGAATGATGTGCGCAACCTGCAAACGGCTATTAAAACGGCCGTAAAAATAGGTGCTCATGCCCAAGGGACGTTAAGTTACACTGAAAGCCCTGTGCATAAGCTTGAGGGCTGGCTAATAATGGCTAAACAGATTGAAGATATGGGCGCACATTCTTTGTGTATTAAAGATATGTCTGGTTTGTTAAAGCCTTATGATGCTGCTGAGCTTATAGGTCGTTTAAAAGAAACTGTTTCATTACCCATCGCACTGCATTGTCATGCTACTACAGGTTTGAGTATTGCAACTCACATGAAAGCTATCGATGCTGATGTTGATGTTATCGATACCGCCATCTCTTCAATGAGTATGACTTATGGTCATTCCCCAACGGAAACATTAGTTTCTATTG